>Ga0101945_1000063_pt1 | contig 282986 bp, 232 predicted proteins | sample DewCreD2012metaG_2_FD_75246 | JGI IMG/M metagenome (GOLD analysis project Ga0101945, IMG submission 75246) | Hot spring sediment bacterial and archeal communities from British Columbia, Canada, to study Microbial Dark Matter (Phase II) - Dewar... ... | reverse complement strand
TGGGCCCATCCACCGCGATGGGCAGGCCCCAGCGGGTGCTGGCGCCGGAGGCGGGGTCGGAGTCGTAGGTGACGGTGGTGGTGTGGCCCAACGCGTTCGTCTCCGTCTGGGGCAGGGCGTGGAACACGGGGTCATAGGTCCAGGTCGTCGGGTTATGGTTGGCATCCCAGGAATGCCAGACATTGCCATATGGGTCATAGGCTTGCTCGTTTACGACCACATGATACACTCCCTGCGCTACATCCACCTCCGTCTTGGTCAATGCGCCCTGGTTGCCCACCTGACCATAACCTTGGCCGTCATAATAATAATAGGTGTTGCGATCCCCTGGCTGACACCCACGTCCTGTGTCCCGAGGCCAGACGCCCGGAACGATGCACCGTTGGCTGACTTTGTTGAAGATGTTCGCGACCTGATTGTGGGCATAGTAAGCAATTGTCGTGCGCTCATCGCCCGACCGGTCCAGCCGCCCATGCTCCAGGGTGCGCGTCCGCCCACCGCGGTGGTTGGGATCCGGCTGATGGCCGGTTTGGGTGAAGTCCCAGGCATATTCATACTCGGTCTTGGTCGCGACCGACCCGCCATCGGCGGGCGTGGTGGTGGTTATGGTGGTCTGGACAAGCAAGGGCAGGGGCTCGCGGACGAAGGCGTTATTGCTAGTACGGGGATCCGCTAAGCGCTTCTCACATTTATCGTATTCACCCGAGGCGGAGCGGCTGAAGTGATAGAGATTTTGTGTAACCGATGGTTGCTGAACTATTTGGCCATTCTCATAGACCTGAACGACCACGTATAACGCTGACGGCGCGCGGGGGTCAGGGCGATAACAGACGAGTTGTGTGCCCTGATAAGATTCCAGCGAATGGTAGAAGCCAGTAACCACCACATGCAAAGGATTTGGGGGACGTGGGTCATGCTCGCCGACGAAGTCGTACGTCTCCACTTCGGAGCGGAGGAAGCCCAGAAAGCGAAAGGGCATGTCTATAGGCTGGAGGTCCCGCCGATAAGCTGCTTCGCCAACATCCACAAATCCATCAGCGCGATTTAATGGGTGACGAAAATAGCGGTACAGGATATCGTAGCGCTGGCCTTTCCCGTCAAAGACGCGCTTTTCCGTCACAATGAAGCGCCAGCGGTTGGCATGATCGCCCGAAACCGTAGAACCATCCTCTTTGAAGGTCACCACATGGTAAGCGCGAGGGGTATAGGTGGAAAAATCGTCGTCATCGTCGTAGAAGAACTGAACCCGTCCATTGTAACCGTTGTTGACCTCGGTTAACAGGATATCGTTCTTCGTCGCGGTGATGCCGTCATAGGGCAACTGCTGATAGGTGAAGGTGTGGGGTGGCGCAGCCTCAACGCAGACATCGGTGCTCCCCTCGCGGTGGCACACCCTTTCCGTGATGCTTTTCAGCAGGGCGTGGTAACTTTGAACCCCCAATTCAGTCACGTCGTAGTAGCCACCGCGCCAGTTCCAGGCCCCTGTATAGTAATCCAGATCGTAGGTACGTACTAATTGACCGTCAACCGAGACCTTGATCTGCTTGAGCAGGTAGTCGGTAAAGTGATCCTGGTGCTCCGCCATAGTGCTCCCCCTGCCACGATCACACCTCACGCGCGTCCCACCCGCGGGACAATAATAATACTCACCCGGATTCCGCTGATCTTCAGGGCCGAAGTAGACAAAGTTCACCATGATGGTCTGAGCCACACCATAGGTGATCGTCATAGGCCGCACATATTTGGTATATCCGAGGCTTGTGGTGCCGTTCCATCGTATTGTCCCCCACTCCGACGCATACTGGAAGTTGATCTCCTGTCCCCAGACATTCGTAATCCTGCCAACATGGACTGAACCAAGGACTTCCAATGTGCAAGTATTTCGCTCCCAATCAATATCAGCGCAGGTGAAAGTTTTGCTGTCCATAAAAAACTGATACCGTGTGCCGTTGGTGTCGGTAATGGTGCTAAAGTGAGTTTCCCATCTGCCTGTATGTAGGGAGTTATCCCCGTCTACCGTGAACGTGAGGTGAGAAGAAGCCGGGCTCTGATACCAGTCATTAGGCGCGGACCAGGGCCCGGGTCGGCGCACTTCAATATAGCCTGATGGACCAATGCCGGAAATGGAGATCACACGAGCCAGTGCCTTGCCTGGTCCCGGGGTGCAGGTCGGCGACCAGCACACCTCCCAGTCGGCGGGGGATTGGCGGGCGATGCCAGAAATATCCCAGCCCAATCCGAGCAGGCCCGATTGATAGCGGTGGGAGTCGCGACCCGCCTCTTCCCCCTGGATGTCATCCACCGCCGCGCTGCTATAGCTGATAGCCAGGCTGGGCGCGAAGCCGCCCGGCCCAGGCGGCAGCGTCAAGGGGTAATCCACAGTGGCAGCGCCGACTTGCTCCGAGATGCCGAAACCACGCACGCTGGGAAGGCGCAAGTCCGGGAGGGTCCCGATCGTTTCCAGGCCACCACCGGTTGACGTCATGGTCTGTGTGGCGGTCGGCGTGGGCAGGGGGGAGAGCAGCGTGGCCGTGGGGTCCCCTCCCCCTGGCCCGGGGGCCGGGGCGGCGGGGCAGTGGCGATGTACGCCCACGCTGAAACCGCTATAGCCAGGGCCAACAGCAGGGTGAGGCCCACCCCCAGACCTATCCGCAAGAGCATGAAGCGCGACATGGCAACCTCCCAAGTGATGCATCATGATGAAAGGCTCTTCCCCCTATTGAGAGCCTAAACCAGTATATCACATGAGCGTCCCAAAAGCGTCCCAAAATTCCAGGTAAGTTGCGTAAATTACTTATTATAATTGCCTAGAAGCTTATAATTGCCTAAGAGCGTCCCAAAATTCCAGGTAAGTTGTAAGAATAGCCCATTGTATGCAATCCATCTCGTGTTTATCCCCCTTCTGTCGGCTGTACCGGATGCGGGGGGAGATAGGCGTAGGGGCGTCCCTTGTGGATGCCCAAGGCAGATACGCGGCCTGCCCTTACAGGCCGCCGATGGGAGATATACCCCCTTTGGGCCCGCGAATGGGCCTGATCAGCACCCTAAACTTGACGCCAGCCCTGCATATATGGGAAAATTGGAGTACCCTATTTCACAGAGATGGAGAAGGACTGGATGAGTGTAACGGAGGCGAAAGTCATACAGGTCTCTTCCGAGACGTTCGCGCAAGAGGTGTTGGCGCGCTCACGGGAGGTCCCGGTTATCGTGGACTTCTGGGCGCCCTGGTGCGGCCCCTGCCGGGTGCTGGGGCCCATCTTGGAGAAGCTGGCGCGGGAGGCTAACGGCACCTTCCGCTTGGTGAAAGTCAACGTGGATGAAAACCCCGATCTGGCCGCGCGCTACGGCGTGCAGGGTATCCCTGCCGTTAAAGCGTTCCGCGATGGCCGGGTCGTCTCTGAATTCGTCGGCGCGCTGCCGGAAGCGGTGGTGCGCAACTGGCTGAGCCGGGTCGTGCCGCCCCGCGTGGATAAACGCCTGGAGCAGGCCCAGGCGCAGGCCCTGGCCGGTGCGCTGGATGAGGCCGAGGCCCTGTATCGCCAGGTGCTCGCCGATGAACCGAACAACACTGCCGCGTTGATTGGCCTGGCTGACCTGCTCGCCGTGCGCCACCGGCCGGAGGAGGCCGGCCAACTCCTTGACCGGCTGCCCGCCGATGCCGCCCTCTCCCCGGCGGTCAGGCAACTGCGCAACCTGTTGAGCTTTCAGCTTGAGGCCCGCAACCTGGAGGAGGAGCATATCAGCCGCCTGCGGCTGGCGGGCGATCCCGACAACCTGGAGGCGCGCTGGGCGCTGGCCACCCGGCTGGCCGCGCAGCGGCACTACCGGGAGGCGCTTGAACATTACCTGGAGATCGCTCGGCGCGACCGCAAATACCGTGACGACGGCGCGCGCAAGGCCATGCTGGCGATCTTTGAGATCCTGGGCCCGGATAGCCCGCTGACGAAGGAATACCAGGCGCGGCTGGCGAATGTGCTGTATTGACGGAGGACGGAGGCTCATCCGTCCTCCGTCCGCTTCAGGGCATTTGCTGCGGCTCGGCGGCAGCGCTGATCACCGCAGGCTCGCTGCCAAAGCCATAACGTAAGACGTAGTCTTTGTTCCCTTCTTGGGCATGGCAGCCGTAGCACATGCCTACCTTGCCTTCGGCATCCACTTTGCCGTCCGGCTTCACCTTTAGCCAGAACCAGTCGTTGTGCCCCGGATCGTAGCCCTTGACCTTGTACATGACGGTCAGGGCATCCAGGTCGCCAGGGCTGGCGGGGTCATGGCCGGTGTAGTTCTCCTTGACGATGATGGCGCCTTCCGGCAGTTGTCCTTTGAAATCCCTGGCGGCATTCAGGGCGATGTCATTGACATAAATACGGACGACGCCGCCGTGTGGAGCACCGCTTTTGAGGAGCGTGGTGAAGTCGTTCCACTGATCCTTGGGCCAGGTGCCCCATTGTTTGTAGGGGCGGGTCTGGCTGATGTAGCTGAACAGCGCCTTGCCATCGGCGGCGGGCAACTGGGCAGCAGGCTGCCCGCCGCAGGCCGCCACGATCAAGGTTACCACGCCTGCCAGAAGTAGTAGACGCTGTTGGGGCGGATTCGCTCGGTTTGCCATGCAGTCCCTCCTGCGAGGATGATCGGCACAGGGCGCACTGCTGACCCACCTGGTTAACTCTATCGTACATCAAGATCGTGGGTTCTCTATGTAAGGGCGCTTACTGGAGGGTGATTCGGGGCGTAATGACCAGGGCCAAGTTCCCTGTGCTTACAACGGCCAACACCTTTCTCAGGATCGGCCCGACGCAGCGCGTGCGAGCGATCGGGCTTGCGCTGGCGGGGCTGCTGAGCCTGGCGATCTACATGTATGCCTTTGTTCAGCCTTATCACCTGGCGCGCTGGTGGTCTTACCCGCAACGCACGATCGCCAAGATCACGGGCTATGACCAGTCTGTTGGCATTCTCTATGTCTTAGCGATGGCGGCGCTCTTCGTGCTGTACGGATATGCCTGCCGCGCTGCCCAGGGGCACCATCCCGCGCTCACATGGGCGATTGTTTTCCTGGGGATGGTGGCTTTCAATGCAGCTATGCTTCAACTGTACCCGGTGGATTCCAACGACATCTTTGACTACATTATCCGCGCCCGCATGACGGCCCACTACGGTGCGAACCCGTTCTATCGGGTGCCAGCCGAGTTCCCCACCGATCCCTTCCAGGCCTACAACGGCTGGGATCAAATCCCCTCCGCTTATGGCCCCTTATGGGAGCTTATCGCGGCGGCAGGCGCCTGGATCGGGGGCAACGCCGCCACCTATCGCGACACCCTGATCGGGAATGTCCTGGTGTTCAAGCGGATCGCCGTCCTGGGTTACGCAGGGACGGCGCTGGTCATTGGCCTGATCCTGCGCCGCCACACGCCGGAACGGGCGCTCGTTGGCGTTGTCCTGTTTGCCTGGAACCCGCTGGTCATTTACGTCACGGCGGGGAACGGCCACAACGACGCGGTGATGGCCTTCTTCATTGTTTTAGGGTGCTATTGGTTGCTGCGGCGGCGGTTCAGGCTGGCAGCGCTGGCGCAAACGGCGGGCGCGCTGGTCAAATTCGTCTCCATCCTGCTCGTTCCTGTTGTTGTGATCACGGCGCTCAGGCAGTTCAAGACATGGCGCGAGCGAGGCCGGTATGTCCTGGGCACGGGGACGTTGTGTGGGGTGCTGGTGGCTATGGCTTACGCGCCTTTCTGGCAGGGTGGCGACATTCTGGGGTTGGCGCGACGCGGTGGCATGTTTACAACATCGCTGCCTGCGGTGGTTCGGATGATGCTGGAGCCCAGTCTGGGGGCGCGGCTGGCTGACCATCTGGCTGCCTATGTGGGGCTTTTCCCGCTGGCGGCCTGGCTGATCCGGCAATTGCGCCGGGTAGGGCGGAGCGATGACCTGTGGGTCGCCGTGCGTGCCAGCCTGTCGCTTGTGTTGTTCTATCTACTGGTGAGCATCCTTTGGTTCCAGGGGTGGTATGTTGTCTGGCCGCTGGCGTTGGCCGCGCTGCTGCCGGGCGATGTGTTTTCGCGCGGGGCGATGCTTTTCTCCTTTGCCGCTCTGTGGAAAATGCCGGTGTATGATTTCCTGCTGATGTACAGCCCCAAGTCGGGCACAGCCGCGGATTGGGAATACCGCATCACCCCGGCGACGTTGGGCGTGCCCTGGGCCTATTTTGCCTGGCAGGCGATGAAGGCCAGGTTGAAAGCCTATGCCGCCGACCTCAACCGATGGGCGCAACGTCGTGTCGTTGTCCCCATGCTGCCCCGCCTGGCCCAGTCCTGCCAGGGGCAGCCACACCGTCGGCGGCGACCGGCGGCTGTGCCGGTGACTTATCGGGGGGCGCGGCATAAGCGGCCCTCTGGCCTGCGGAAATAGGCATATTGGCGTAGCCCCCTTCCCGCCATTTGGCGCTACCCCCGGTTCGCTCCATGTGATAGGCTTATCGTTTGAAGGGATGCCTTCAGCATCTACAGTGAACTATGAACAGCATGGATCGCGCTGCAACGGCGGCCACGAAAGCGCGCTACGACCGTATTGCGCCATTTTATGACCTGATGGAGGCGCTTGTTGAGCGCGGTGTTCGGGCCTGGCGGGAGAAACTCTGGCGCCAGGCCACCGGGGACATCCTTGAGGTCGGTATTGGCACGGGCAAGAACATCCCTTATCACCCGCCTGGGGCGAAGGTCATTGGCCTTGATCTCGCCGATCAGATGCTGGCACGGGCACGCCAACGCGCCCGCGCCTTGGGCGTAAACATCGCCTTGCGCGAGGGGGATGTGCAGGCGTTGCCCTTCCCCGATGACAACTTTGATACAGCGGTGGCCACTTTCGTCTTCTGCTCGGTGCCCGATCCGGTGCGCGGGCTGCGCGAGTTGCGGCGGGTGGTCAAGCCCGGCGGCCGTATCCTTCTACTTGAGCATGTGCGCCTGGATGGCCTGGCCGGGCGCATCATGGACCTGCTCAACCCGCTTGTCGTCCGTATCATCGGGGCCAATATCAACCGGCGAACTGTGGAGAATGTCAAAGCTGCTGGTCTGGAGATAGCCAGCGTTGAGCACCTCGGCCCGATGGGCATGGTGAAGCTCATCGTGGCGCGTCCGGGGAAGCCGGGGGCGGAAAGGAGCTGTGATGGGTATGCAAACGGCACATGAAATCAAAACCAAAGCGCGCCAGGTGACCTTGCCTGTTGTGGGCATGTCGTGCGCGAGCTGCGTCCGTGCGATTGGGGGTGCGCTCGGCAACCTGCCCGGTGTGGAGCGGGTGAGCGTGAACCTGGCAGGGGGCAAGGTCAACATCGTTTACGACCCCACACGTGTGAACATCGCTCAACTGACAGAAGCCATCCGCGATGTTGGCTATGGGGTCGGCGTCGCGGAGGCCAAGTTGCACGTCACCGGTATGACCTGTGCCTCGTGCGTGGAGCACGTTGAGCGTGCCCTGCGCGAACTGGAGGGGGTCCAGGAGGCCGGGGTCAACCTCGGCCTGGAGACGGCGCGGGTGACCTACATCCCTGGCGTGGTCAGCGTCAGCCAGATGAAGCGCGCCATCCATGAGATCGGCTATGGGGCGGAGGAGAAAAGCGAAGGCGTAGAGGCCCTGGACCGGGAGAGGGAGGCCCGCCAGCGCGAGATCCGCCGCCAGGGGCTGTACCTGGCCTTCACTGTCCCCATTGCCCTGCTGGTCATGCTGGGCACTTTCCGCGAGATGTGGATTCTGCCCCGCTTTGTCCCGGAGTGGCTGGGCTACAAATGGGTGTTGGGCCTGTTGACGACGCCTATTGTCCTGGGGCCGGGGCGCCAATTCTTCGTGAACGCGTGGCGCGGCCTGCGCCATGGCGTCACCGACATGAACCTGTTGTACGCCACCGGCATCGGCGCGGCCTATGGCATCGCCGTGATCAACACGCTGTGGCCACAGGCCGGCTTCGGGGGCGAAGGGGCCACTTTCTTTGAATCGGCGGCGCTCTTGACCATGTTCATCGTGCTGGGGCGCTGGCTGGAGGCGCTCACCCGCGGGCGCACCTCTGAAGCCATCCGCAAGCTGATGCGGCTGCAGCCCAAGATGGCGCGGGTGCTCCGCGATGGCCGCGAAGTTGAAATCCCTGCCGATGAAGTTGAAGTGGATGACATTCTCCTGGTGCGGCCAGGCGAGCAAGTGCCGGTGGACGGGATCGTGTTGGAGGGCTACTCGGCGGTGGATGAAAGTATGCTCACCGGCGAGTCGCTGCCCGTGGAGAAGAAAGCGGGCGACACGGTCATCGGCGGGACGATGAACAAGACCGGGGCCTTTAAGTTCCGGGCCACCAAAGTGGGCAAGGAGACCGTGCTGGCGCAGATCATCAAGCTGGTGGAGGACGCCCAGGCGAGCAAGGCGCCTATCCAGAAGCTGGCCGACTGGGTGGCGGGGCACTTCATCCTGGGTGTGCATACGCTGGCGGTGCTCGTGTTCATCTTCTGGTTCTTTATCGGCTATGACCGCTTCTTTGATCCCAACAGCGCCTTCCTGCTTTCGCCTTACAAACTGGGGGAGATCGGCGTGTTCGGCTTCGCGCTGTTGCTCTCGGTGACCGTGCTGGTGATCTCCTGCCCCTGCGCCGTTGGGTTGGCGACACCCAGCGCGATCATGGCGGGCACGGGCAAGGCCGCCGAACACGGGGTGCTGTTCAAGAACGCGGAGGCGATTGAGAATGCCTCCAAGCTGAGGGTGATCATCTTTGACAAGACCGGCACGCTGACGAAGGGCCAGCCGTCGGTCACCGATGTGGTGGCAATGGACGACGGACGACGGACAGCGGATGACGGACGCCGGTTTGTGCTGCGGCTGGCAGCGATTGCCGAGAAGAACTCGGAGCATCCGCTGGGCGAGGCCATTATGCGCGAGGCGCAGGCGCGCGGCCTGGACATCCCTGAGGCCGAGTCCTTTAACGCCATTCCCGGTCACGGCGTTGAGGCGCGCTATCAAGGCCGGCAGATCCTGCTGGGCAACCGCAAGCTGATGCGCGAACGCGGCGTGGGCATCGCCCGCCTGCTGACCCAGGCGGAGGCGCTGGAGGGGGAGGGCAAGACGGTGATGTTTGTAGCTGTAGATGGGCAACTGGCGGGTCTGATCGCCGTGGCGGATACGCTGAAGGAGCATTCAGCCGCGGCGATTCAGCGGCTGCATCACCTGGGCCTGGAGGTCGCCATGATCACGGGCGACAACCGCCGCACGGCGGAGGCCATCGCCCGGCAGGTGGGGATTGACCGTGTGCTGGCGGAGGTGCTGCCCCAGGACAAGGCAGAGGAGGTCAGGAAGCTGCAGGCCCAGGGGCTGAAGGTGGCCATGGTGGGGGATGGCGTGAACGATGCGCCCGCGCTGGCCCAGGCCGACGTGGGGATGGCGATTGGGTCGGGGACGGACATCGCTAAGGAGACCGGGCATGTCATCCTGATCAAGGAGGACCTGCGCGATGTGGTGGTGGCGATTGAAGTGGCGAAGGCCACGATGCGCAAGGTCAAGCAAAACCTATTCTGGGCATTCGCCTATAACACGCTGAGCATCCCCATTGGCGCAGGGCTGTTGTATCCGGTGTTCAAGCTGGTGGTTAGCCCGGAATGGGCGGCGTTCCTGATGGCGATCAGTTCGCTCACGGTGACGCTGAACACACTGCTCATGCGCGGTTTCGTGCCCAGCCTGCGCCGGGAGGAGCGCCAGCGCGAGGCAGGGGCACAGCCTCTGCTTACCGCGCCTGCAGGTGGGGTGAGATGAGGGCGAAGGAGGTAAGGATGGAGCAGAGTGAATATGTGGAACGCCAGATCGCGTGGCGGAGTGCTCTCACCTATACGGCGGTCTCGCTGACGGTGGCCTTGCTCTTCTTCATCGCGGCCACGCTCAAAGGGGGGTATCCCCCTGTGGCGCGGTTGGGTGGGGCGGCCTGGGTGTTCCTGTTGACCCTGATCGTGACCATGCCGCTGGTGACCTCGTGGTTCAAGCGGCGGTATAAGGGGGCGGCATGAGGTACTTCACGGATGGTCTACGGGGATTGGGAAAGTTGGAGATCGGGCCGAATACCGCCTGGATAGAGCTGGTCATCCGTGATGTCGCCGGTGTGCCGGAGAGGGTGTTCCGATGGACGCCGTAGCGCAAGACCTGCGGAGGATAGAGGCTTCGGTTCTCGGCCTTTGGCCCGACGTCTTCCTCGGCCTGCTCGCCGCCCTGAGCCTGCTGGCGTTCTATCTCGGCGTCATCACCCTGGCGCAGGACTGGGGCCATGCTATCCAGCAGCTTGCTGCGGATGGCTGGTTTGTGGCTGCGATTATCACCGGCTTCGGCACACAGGTGGGGCTATTCAGCGCTCTCCGTCGCCTGCATCGCCAAGCGATGGCTGGCGGCCTGGTGGTAAGCACCGGCACGAGCACGGCGGCGATGCTGGCCTGCTGCGCCCACCATCTGACCGAGGTCGCGCCCATTCTGGGGCTTTCAGGCGTGGCCATCTTTCTCAACGTGTATAAGCTGCCGCTGCTGTGGCTGGGCATCGTGATGAACCTGGTGGGCATCGGTTACATGTTCCGGAAGGTGCGCTGGCAGCGCAGCCTGGCCTGTCATGCTCCTCCGCAGAGCGCTTTGCCGATTGCGCCGATTCAACCGGAGGGATACAATGCCGGGGAAGATCGCATGAAAGGAGGTGATATGGAGATGGTGAAGGACCCGGTGTGTGGGATGGAGGTGGACCCCCAGACCACGACCTTAAGAGCGGAGTACAAGGGGCAAACCTATTACTTCTGCGCCCCTGGCTGCAAACGGGAGTTTGAGAGGGACCCGGAGAAATATGTGGGGAAGGCGGCTGAGCACGCAGGGCATCACCATTAGACCCCCCTTAATGATCTGGGCGTGGCAGAGACCTGGCAGGTCTTCAAGACCTGCCAGGTCTGGTCTTCCACATAGGGCCAGGGGCGGCCTGTCAACGCCGATAGTTGAAGATCACCTTACTGCCGTCGCGCTCCAGGCTGAAAGGCAGTTCGCGCAGGCCGTGCAGCGCGGCGCGCACGTCATCGCGGCGGCTGCGCGGGCAGTACAGCAGGAGGAAGCCGCCCCCACCGGCGCCGGTGATCTTCCCTCCTAAGGCGCCCGCCTTGCGTGCCGCTGCGTACATTTCATCTATAACGCCGTTAGACACCTTGCTGGCGAGTTGCTGCTTCAGCACCCAACTCTGGTGCAGGAGTTCCCCTACGCCGTCAAAGTCGCCCGCTTGCAGCCGGTCAACCGCCTCCAGGGCCATCCGCTTGAGCGCCCGCAGCACCTCCAGCCGCTCGCCGATGTTCGCCTTTTGCTCGGTGAGCACGTCAGATGACTGGCGGGAGATACCCGTGTAGAACAAGAGCAGGTGCTCGTTCAGGCGCCGCTTGATGCCTTCGTCCAGGGCGACAGAACGCACGCTGACGTGGCCGTTGCGGCTGAAGCGTATAAAGCGCAGGTTGCCGTAGGCGGCGATATATTGGTCCTGCACGCCGATCGGTTTGCCCAGGGTATCAATCTCAATCCGGCAGGCCTCCGTGGCCAACTGCCTGGGCGTGACCGAGTGGCCCAGATAGGCGTGCATGGCGTTGAGCAGCCCGACGGTTACGCTGGACGATGATCCCAGCCCGCTGCCCGCCGAGGGGATGTCGGCCATGGTGGCGATCTCCACGCCCTTGGTGATCCCCGTCAGCTTGAGGGCCTCGCGGGCTAACTCGTGCTGCACCTGGTCCACGCTTTCCACCATTTCGGTGCGCGTGTAGCCCACGCGGATGAGATCGTCAAAGCGCTCCTTGATGATGACGTAGACGTATTTGTCTATGGCCGAACTGAGGACGCAACCGCCTTCCCGCTCAAAATACTCGCGGAAGTCGGTCCCGCCCCCGAAGAGGCTGATGCGCAGCGGTGTCTGTGTGATAATCATGCCAATACCGCCATGCAGGACGGAGGACGGACGATGGACGACCCTATTTCCTTAATTAATTTATGTCACCGAAGGTGACGTTGTGAAATAATCCGTTGAGTACCTATCCTCCGTCTTCCGTCCGTTCCACGAGTTCCTGGGGTCCCTACGCTTCTCCTCTTTGCCAGCCCAGATGGGCCAGCCCGACCTCCAGCGCCGACTTGATGCCGGCCCAGGTGTTCAGGCCCTTCAGGAAAGTCAGGATCGGGCCGGGGCGCATGGCCCACTCGCGGAAAGCGCGCCGCTGCCAGTATTCCAGTTCCTCGGCGCTCAGGCCGCCGGGGTAATCCAGGACGGTGGAGCGGTCCATGTCCACCTCCTCCCAGCGCGTGCCGGGGCGGAACCAGCCGTTCTCCACCACTTCAAAAAAGAAGGGTGTGCCCGGATAGGGCGCGGCAATGTGGAAGAGGGCGATGTCCAGCGGCAGCGCCTTGGAGAAACGGATGGTGTCCTGGATGGTCTCCACCGTCTCGCCGGGCAGGCCGATAATAAAGTAGCCCCAGTTCTTGATGCCCGCTTTCCTGGCCCAGGTCAGCGCCCGGTGGGCCTGCTCCATCTTGTAGCCTTTGTGCGCCCGCTTGAGGATGAGTTCGTTGCCGCTCTCAATGCCCCAGGAGATCACCCAGCAGCCGCTCTTGGCCATCAGGTTGATCATCTCCTCGTCCACATAGTCCACCCGGCTGTTGCAGGTCCACTTGATCTTCAGCCCCTCCTGGAGGATCAGCCTGCACAGGGTCACCACCTGGTCGCGGTTCACCGTGAACAGGTCGGCGTACATGTGAATGTTGTAGATGCCGTAGCTGTTGAGCAGCTTGATCTCCTCAACGAGCAACTCCGGCGAGCGCAGGCGGACGGAGTACTGGTAGGAGACGTGCTTGATGCAGTACTTGCAGCCCGCCGGGCAGCCGCGGCTGGTGACGATGAAGGTATATGGCCCCTTGATCATGGGCATGCGGTACTTGTCCAGCGGCAGCAGGTCATGGCGCGGGATGGGCAGGTCATCCAGGCTCTTGATGAAGGGCCGGTCCCAGTTGACCGTGATCTCGCCCTTGCGCCGCCAGCCCAACCCCTTGATGCGGGCCAGCTTGTCCTCCAGGGAGGCATCGCCATAGCTGTTGATCGGCTGCCAGGTGGGGTCGTGCTCGCGGAAGAGCTTTTCCAGCATGGGCGAGAGCGGCGCGGTGCGGTTCTCATGCGCGTCAATCAGTTCGCGCAGCGTCAACTCCGGCTCGCCCCGCAGCACATAGTCCAGCGCCGGGAAGGATTGAAGCGTCTCGCGCACCATGGGGGTGACGTGGGTGCCGAAGGCCATGGTCTTGGCGCCCAGGCTGCGCGCCAGGAAGACGCCGTACATGTCGTTGGTCAGCGTGGGCGCGGTGCACTGGGTCAGATAATACTTGGGGCGCCGGTCACGCAGGATACGCTCAAACTCATCCCAACGCATACGCTCGGCGATGGCGTCTATGATCTCCACGCTGTAATCGGGCGCGAGCAGCGCGGCCATCTGGGCCAGCGAGACCTGGGGCCAGATCATGTTCTCGCGACTGCGCCGCCCCACACGGTGCTGGGTGCGGATCCAGATGGCGCCGTCGGGCGAGGGCGGGTTGACCAGGAGCACGTCCACCTTGTGTTGATCGCTCTTGGTGATCTGGTGTTGCCACACAGCCAGGTCGGCATCCGGGAAACGGGCCGTTGGCAGCTTGGGAATCCGCCGCGTGCCGAGATTATCACGGATGTCCTGTGGAATATCCTCATGTAAGTGTATATCCATCTTTGTCCCTTCCCCTGTGTCAAACGTGAAAGGTACTCAACGGATTTTCTACAGGAATCAAGGAAATTAAGGTCACATGACGTTTCACGTTTGACGTTTTCACTCCCCATTCAAATCGTTCGCCGCGCTTAACTCCCGTTGGCTGAGTTCTGAAAGGATGCGGGCGAGGAACCACGAGCACACCAGTTGCAGGCCGGTGAGCACGAGCAACGCGCTCACGGCGGGCGCGAACCAGGGTGCCGGCGCCGTGGGCGCGGTCCAGTGGTAGCGCACGGCCAGCAAGTAGATGATCAGGCCCGCCAACCCGCTGAGCGTGCCCAGCCACCAGAAATCGCGCTCCAGGGGGTGTTTGAACAGCGGGCGGCCAAACAGCCCCTGGCGGATGTGGCGCTTATGGAACAACGACACCAGGTCGTTGAACAGCGTCCCAATAGAGAACAGGTTGACGCCTGCCACGATCAGGACCAGCGCAGCGAAGAAGCGCGGGAACGGCCATGTGCCGTCCTGGCGCAGCGCCAGGGAGACGGCGGCGACCAGGACGCCCAGGAGCGCCAGGCCGAAGCCCGCCATGCCGAAGATGCGCACCGGGTTGTAGGTGAGCGCGGTCCAGAGGATAGAGCGCAGGAAACGCACCCCATCGCGGATGACGCTGAGCTTGGAGCGGCCCACGCGCTCGCGGTAGGGGATAGGCACCTCCACCATGGCCAGGTTCTCATGCAGCGCCCGTGTGCTCATCGCCGGGGTGAAGTCCAGGCCGTCCGGCAATGGATACAGGATCGGCAGGGCCTCGCGGCGGAAGACGCGCATCCCGCTGGCGGTGTCGCGGATGCGGGCATTGCCCACCAGGCTGAGCAGCAGGGCGAAGAAGCCGTTGCCCAGCCGCCGCACGTGGGGCATCTCGCTCTCGCCGCCAGACATGCGCGACCCCACCACCAGGTCCGCCCCCCGCTCCAGGGCCACGCGGCACAGTTCCGGGAAGGCCTCGGGCGGATAGGTGCCGTCGGCGTCCAGGAAGGCCAACAAGTCGCCCTGGGCGTAGCGGAAGCCGGTTTTGAGCGCCGCGCCGTAGCCGCGATTGCGGCTGTGGCGGATCAAGCGCACCGTGTCGGGGTATGCGTTTACGTAGCGTTCCACGATGTCCGGGGTGGCGTCCTGGGAGCCGTCGTCCACGACGATGACCTCCAACGGCCCGACGCCCACGGCGAGCAAGGCCGCCCTGGTGGCCAGGACGCGCTCAAGGATGGCACCGATGCCCGCCTCCTCGTTGAGCGCGGGGATGACGACGGAGAGCGCCGACGCCCGCACGGACTCATAGACGCTCGCCTGCGCCCTCGGAACTTCGGTGACTTCCTTAGCGATAGATGGTTGCCCGCTGAAAGCTGGCTGCGCGATTGATGCCATTGGTTCCAATTTCCTTAATCACACGGGCGGGGACCCCCGCCACGACGGTGTGCGGCGGCACGTCCCGCGTCACCACTGCCCCGGCGGCGATGACGGCGCCTTTGCCGATGCGCACGCCGTCGGTGATAATGGCCCCCGACCCAATCCACACATCATCTTCAATGACAATGCCCTGAGCGGTGATACCCTGCTCAATAAAGGGGCGCGTGGGGTCGTCAAACACATGGTTTACCGCCACGATCTGGGTGAACGGCGACGTATACACCCGGTCGCCGATGGTCACGCCGCCCTGCCCCCGAATGACGGTGAACTCGCTGATCAACCCGTCGCGCCCGATCTTGATCCCGGAGTGGGGCATGTTGCGGAAGTTGTACACGTGCAACTCGGCGTGGTGCATCACCAGCGTGTTTTCGCCGATCTCCACCCCGTTAGGGCAGGCGTGAATGTACACCCCCTCATCCAGGTACACGCCGCGCCCCAGGCGGATGTGGCTGGCGAAGCGCAGGCGCACGCCCGCCTCAATCGCCACCAGCCCGTCCATCTTCAGGATCAGCCGATATAGCAGCGCCCGCAGGCCGATGCCGATGATTGTCGGCACCCAGCCCACCAGGGCGAACAGCGTTTGCTCCAGGAGGTAGCGCGGCAGGCTGGCCGCCTGGCGACTCAGATAAAGCCGAATGCCTCCATTTGCCCTCATAGCGCGCATCGTTTCTTCACGGCTGAAGCCGTTCCTACCCGTTAGGACGGAGGAGGGGGAGACGAAGTACCCCGTCCTCCGTCGTCCGTCCTAATAGGCCCCCTGCTTTCGCAGCACCGCCGGTATGGTCTGGTACAGCAGCCACAGGTCCAGCCAGATGGAATAGTTGCGGATATAATGCAGGTCCAGCCGCACCCGTTCCGGGTAGGGGATGTTGCTGCGCCCGCTCACCTGCCACAGGCCGGTGATGCCCGGCTTGACCGCCAGCAGGCTGAGGTAGCGCCGCCCGTAGTGGCCGATCTCCTCCGCCGTGATCATGCGCGGGCCGACCAGGCTCATCTCGCCACGCAGGACGTTGAAAAGCTGGGGGAGTTCATCCAGGCTGGTGCGCCGCAAGATGCGCCCGGCCCGCGTGATGCGCGGGTCGTTCTTCAGCTTGCCGGTCTCGCGTAGCTCTCGCTCCAGTTCCGGGTGCTGGCGCAAAATCTCATCGCCGTTGATCACCATGGTGCGGAACTTGAAGGCGTCAAATAACTTGCCGCCCGCGCCGACCACGCGTCGCCGGTAGATGACCGGGCCGGGCGAGTCCAGCTTCACCCACAGGGCGATCAGGGTGAACACGGGCAGCAGGGCGATGACGGCGAGGCCGGCGAGCACATAGTCCATCAGCGTCTTCAGCACCACGTCCAGCCCGGTCAGGCGCATCCTGTTCGGGCTGAGCAGGGGCACAGAGCCGATCTCCTTGACGCGCATGCCCGTCGCCATGATCTCATAGGTGCCTGAAGACAGACGCAGGGTGACATCCGGCACGGTGCCGAAAGTCACGAACAGGTCAAAGAGCTGCTCCCGTGACAGCGCCGTTGTAGCCACAATGATTTCTTCTACGCCGGTGCGGTCCACCAGGTCACGCAGCGAAGTGGGAGGCCCGATCACACGCAGGCCGGGCACGATCTCCTCGCCCTCGTGCCGGGCGTCGTCCACAAAGCCGACCAGGCGCAGGCCCGACCGCGGCGCCGCCAGGATTTGCTCGGCAATCGCCTGGGCCTCTTCATTGGCGCCGACGATCAACGCCGGGGTCACCAGCCGCCCGCTGGCCCGCAGCCGGTACACCATGCGGCGCATGGCGAAGCGCCCCATGCCCACAAAGGCGATGGTGGATAGCCAGGCGAGCAACAGCCAGGCACGGGCGATGACGAAATCAGGATAGAAGAAGCTGCCGAAGATCAGCGCCATCATCCCCAGGCTGGCGCCGTAGACCACATACTGATACTCGGTGGCCCCTCCCCACAGCGAGTTGACGTCGTACAGGCGCACCGCGGCGAAGAGCGCCAGTTGAACCGGGATGAGGGCCAGGCTCAAGCGCAGGTAGGACTCAATCGGCGAGACGGGCGGCTCATAGAACAGGGGGAAATGGATGGCGAAACGCATGTAAGTGGCGACAACGAGCGCCAGCCCGATCGCTGGTGTGTCCAGTAAGATGAGGACGGCCAGGAGCCAGCGCTGGCGGGTGGCCCGGCTGGCACTGGCGGCCAGGCGTCGCTGTTGAGCTTGCTGCAGGAGAACGTAGCTGTCCATTTTCCTTAACTTATGTCACCGAAGGTGACGTTGTGAAATAATCCGTTGAGTACCATCACAGCCTCTACTCAACCATCATCGTTGGGGGGGAGGAGATAGAAGTTCCTGAGAACTCATAGGAACTCAGAGGAACGTCCCTGAGTCCCCACGCGTTCACCTGAGTTCCGATGAGTTGAGCGGCGAAGCGAGCGTGGCGCGAAACCGATTCGCCGTTGGTCAGTTCCGGGTAGATCTGCGCCGTGTTGGCCAGGTAGAGTCCCGCTACCGGCGTCGCTACCGGCGGGATCAAATCCAGCGAGTTGAGCGGGTGGATCGGCTCCACGTAGCGCTCGCGGTGGATCAGCATATGCCGGATAGCCCCCCGGTCAAAGTCCGGGAACATGCGTTCCAGGTGGCCCAGCCAGGTCTCCCGCACCTCGTCATCGGAGAGGCGAAACCAGGTGCTCTCCGCCTGGGTGTACTTGGGCAGATAGACCAGGTGGTAGCCGCCGACATACTGCGGGTCAATGTAATTCGTCGTCTCAATCACGCCGGTGAAGGGAATCCGGTCGTCGGTGATGTTCAGCGTCCAGTACTCTGAGAGGGGGCGGTCCAGCACGAGAAGCGGACAGACGATGCCCATATAGCGCGTCCTGCCCAGGAACTCACGGTATGCCTCAGGCAGGCCGGGGGCCAGCCGCAGGAAGAGCGGCGTCTGGACCGTCGCCACGACCGCATCAAAGGGCAGCACCTCGCCGCCGGGCTGCCAGGCCGCCTGGGCAGAGCGGCCGTTGGCCGGGTGCCCCAGCCGCAGGCCCTGCAACTCGCCGTCGCGGACGACGATCTCCGCGATGGGTGTGCGCAAGTGCACTTGCCCGCCTGCTGCCTGCACCCGCTCAGCCAGGGTGGAGACGAGCGTAATGTAGCCGCCGATCAGGTGGCCTGCCATCTCCTTCTGCTCGGCGCCGGTGCGGGTGGAGGAGACGCGGTTGATGCGCGCCCAGATGTAGGTCGCCGGTGTGTGGGCGAAGTCGCCGTCAAACTTGGCCTTAAGCAGAGGCCGCCAGATAGTCTCAAACAGGTGGCGTCCGCCCAGCCGCACCAGCCAGTCCTCCAGGCTGACGCTCTCCAGGTGATGCCAGTCGCGCACCAGGCGAGCGCCGACCACCGTGAGGCCCAGCCGGAAGCGGTCCACCCAGGTCAACGGCGGGAACATCAGGAAGTCGCGGATGTTGTTCATGGGGTAGATGCGCCCCTGGTGGTAGAAGCCCATCTTCGTCTCGCGGAAGCGCAGCCGGTCGGCGATGCCCAGTTCCTCACATAGCCCGCGCAGGTGGCTATCGGAGGAGAGGATGGCATGATAGAAGCGGTCAATGGCCACCCCGTCCAGGTAGATCGGCCCGGCCAGGCCGCCGAGGTTATCCGAGGCCTCAAACACCTCCACCCTGGCCCCTGCCTTTGTCAGGAAGTAGGCCAGGCTCAGGCCCATGATGCCGCCCCCCACGATACCTACACTGCCCAGATACGCCATCCGCGTTCCCCTTATCCTGCCGTCATGCCAGCGCAGCCGTGGCTGGCTGGTGTAGCCAACTCGTCGCCAAGCGATGGTCTGTAAGCGCTTGCTCCAGGGTGTCCGCGATGCGTTGGGCTGCGCCGGGCCGGACCTTCTGCCCGGCCTGGCGGGCCTGGGCCAGCCGCCGGGGCGAATCCAATATCTCCCGCGCCCGGCGCAGGATCTCGTCTTCCTCCACGCCGATCAGCGTGTTGATGCCGGCCTCCACGTACTCCATCCATTCCGTCTCGCGGCGCAGGATCAGCGCGGGGGTGCCCAACGCGGCGGCTTCCTCCTGCAACCCGCCGGAGTCGGTCATAACTGCTCTGGCGTGCCTGACCAGGCACAGGGCGTCCAGGTAACCCACCGGTTCAATCAGCCGCAGGTGCTCGGCCCAACGCACCCCGGTGGGCAACACCGCCCGCGTTCGCGGGTGCACTGCGAATACAAAGGTGTAATCCGCCGCCAGGTGCCGCACCGCCGACAAGATCGGCCCCAGCCTCTCCGGGCGGGTGTTCTCGGCGCGGTGGATGGTCAAGAAGATGTACTCCCCCGGCGTGAGGCCCAGCCGTTCCAGGAGAGTTGAGCGCTTCTCGGCCAGGGGCGCGTTGCGCAGACAGGCGTCAATGGCGGTGGAGCCTACGACGCAAATGCGGCTTTCCGGCAGCCCCTCGGCGAGCAAATAGTGTTTGGCCCTGGCATCGGGCGCAAACAACCACTGGGCGCAGCGGTCCACGAGCACCCGGTTGATCTCCTCGGGCATCTCCCAGTTGAACGAGCGGCAACCCGCCTCCACGTGGGCCACCGGGATGCCGCGCTTGGTCGCGGCCAATGCCCCGCCCAGCGTGGTATTGGTATCGCCCTGGACGATCACGGCGTCGGGGCGTTCGCGTTCCAGCACGTCTTCCAGGGCGATGAGCAGGCGGCCCACCTGCTCGCCGTGCCGCCCGGAGCCGATCTCCAGCGTGTACTGGGGGGGCGGCAGGTGCAGTTCCTCAAAGAAGATGCCGTCCATGACGTAGCTATAGTGCTGGCCGGAGTGCACGAGCACGTGGTCAAAGCGCTCTTCCAGAAGCGGCAAGAGCGGCGACAGCTTGATGATCTCCGGGCGCGTGCCCAGGACGGTCAGCACTTTGACCACGTCTGCCTCTCGCTACTTGGCTTCCAGGCCGGAGGTGCGCGGCGCAGGGGCGCGGGCAGGCTCGGCCCACGCCTGGCCCTTCAGGCGGGCGGCCACCTGGCGCGCCAGCAGGCGCATCTGATAGCGCAGGTGGTCGCGCATGATCCGGGCCACCTTCGCCTTGGACTGCCCATAGCGGCGCACGTTCAAGACGAGCGGCACCTCCGCGACGCGGTAGCCCTTCAGCCGTGCCTCCACCAGCATCTGGGTCACGGCTAAATAGCCCCTGGACCCCCAGTCCACGTTCTCCAGCACGGCCCGGCGGTAAGCGCGGAAGATGGCGGTGTAGGTGTAGAGGTGCCGGTCCACCAGCAGCCGGTAGATCAGCGAGCAGCCCCGGCTGAGCGCCAGCCGGTAGGCGGGCAACACCCCCACCCCGCCCTGGGGGTGGTAGGGCGAGGCCGTGACGACATCCACGTCGGGGCCTAGTGCGGCCAGCAGCCGCGGGATAGAGGCGAAGTCATATGTCCCGTCGCTGTCGGTGGTCACGATCACCTGGCCGCGCGCGGCCTTGAGGCCAGTGCGCAGCGCCTGGCCCAGCCCTTGATTGTGGGGGTGGCGCACGATCTGGCTGTTGAGGTCGTCAGCGAACGCCGCCTGGAGGCGCTCAAAGGTGGCATCGGAACTGCCGTCGTCCACGAAGACGATCTCAACCTGCCGACCCTCCTGGCGCAGTTGGGCCACCACCGGCTTCAAACGCTCGGCCAGGTGAGGGATATTGTCCTCTTCATTAAAGCACGGGATGATGATTGAGATGTCCATTCACTTGCCTGTCCGGATTCATCCACTGTTTTAGGTTGTTCATCAAATGCTGGTCATTCTCCTGGATGCCCGCCAGCGGCATTATTCAGGCAGAGGCATCCTCTCTCGCAGGTCGGGCTGTGACAATGCTGGATACAACCCACCCGGCGAAAAGTATAGTTGAGAGTTGTTAGATTACGGGGTGGTTTGGGTTAGAAAAAGTGATGATCATCATCTTAATCGTGGACCGCCCCCTCCAGGTCAAGATATTTCTCTCGGTACACTTTCCCCTTAATAGGATAGCAGAGAACGATCAGATTATGGTGGTGGTTTGGTTAGACTTTTGTTAGAGGCCGGATGGGAGCAAGCGTCAGTCAGGCGCCCCTGAGTCGCGGAATAGGACGCCGTAATAGCGTTGCATGAACACCCGCAGGGCGGTGTGGATGCGGTCGGGGCTGAAGCGCGTCTGCAGGGAGCGGAGGTCAAAGACCAGGCTGTGGGGGGGCGGTGACCAGCCGGGGCAGTTCACCAGGAAAATCTGGCGGGCGCCGGCGATGGCTTCCATCTCATCGGCGGGGATCCCGGTGGAAGGCACCAGGGTGATGGCATAGGCCTGCCCCCGCCAGCGAAAGCGCAGCGTATGCCCTTTGTCCTCAATCTCCTTCAGGCCCAACTCGCGGCGCAGGCCGATCTCCGCGAAGTCACGCAGCATCTGAAGGGCTGCTGCGTCCACGCGCCGGGGGGACATCTTGCGCCTGACCTGGTCCATGTGGCGGACCACCTGGGCGGGGTTGCCCTCCACGATAGAGCCTGGGGGGATCGCCTGCGTGACGACCGATCTGGAATTCACGAAGGTGTCATCGCCGATCTCCACGCCGGGGTGGATGAACACGCCCGCCGCGCACCACACCCGCTTGCCCAGGGTCACGCCGGCCCGTTTGACCCAGTAGCCCTCCGTGTAAGGGAGGAACGAGCCATGCGTGAACACCATGCAGCGCGGCCCCAGAGCGGACTCGTCCCCCAGGCGCACCTCTTCATCGGCGTTGATCAGGCTCTGCGGGCCAATATAACATTCATCGCCCACGATCAGGCCGGATGAGCCGTAGATCAAGGTAAAGCTGCTGATCTCGCTGTAGTTGCCTAACCGCAGGTCACCATCCAGGCGGATGAGCGTGAAGGGACGGATGGCGCTGTGCTGCCCCAACTCCACCCGGCGCCCTACGACCGCCGAGAACCAGCCGATGTGGGCGTGAGGGCCGATCTTGGCTGCGCAGAGCCAGCGCAGCAGCCACTTCTTGAGAAACGGAGGGCTGACGAAGATCAGCCCGAAGAGCAAGGCCCTCATGTCTCTAGGAAGATCGGCGCGCCTGGGCGGCTCACGCGGTCACAGATAGCGCAGAATGCTCTGCGGGTGGCGCCGTCGCAGCCGGTTATAGGCCCCGGCCAGCGGCACTAACACGACCAGGCCACCCAGCCACGTCGTGTAGGTGATGAGGATGGCGGGGAACGGCAATTGGAGCGGAGCGACCAATCGGGCGATGGCACCGTAGACGACAATGTGGGCCACGAAGAAGAACAGCGATGCCTGGCCGCAGGTCACCAGCCATTTCAAAGGGCGGTGTTCCAGCCAGCTCTCACAGGCAAACAACGCGGCCAGCGTGAGCGCGGAGAGGCCCAGGTTAAATGTCAGGAAGGTCAGGCTGGGGGGCGTTTTGCTCATGATGAAGAAGAAGTGCCAGGGCTGATCGGGGGTATAGGGTGTCAGGTCGCCGAACCCGCCGTTCCAGCGCAACACCAGCCATATGCCCAATAAGGCGACCCCGATCCCCACCCATGTCCGTGCGCGGCGTAGCGCCGGCAGGGACAACCATTGGCCCAGGATAAAGCCGAGGGCGGGCAGGGGGAACCAGCCCAGGATGGAGAACTCCACTGCCGGCCAGGTCTTGGTGCTGTAGCTCCACAGGAGCGCCTGCCAGAAATCCCCGGTCTGGCTGAGCGGGAGCGCCACCTGGGGGAGCAATGCCTGGTAGGTCAGCAGCAGCGCCAGCGTGAGGACGGCGAACACAGGGATAGGTAAGAAGCGAGCCAGGCTGAATATGACCATAGCGATGGCGATGCTCAATAGCACGTGGGTATAGGGGTTGAACCCGGCCCAGGCGATGTCGCAAATGGTCAGGTCCAGCAGGATGAGGACGCCAGCGCGGATGAGCAGATAGCGGGTGATCTCCCACTCCGAGACCCCCGCCCGGCGGCGCCCGGCGATGAGCAGCGCCAGGCTGGTGCCGACGAGCAAGAAGAAGGTGGGCGCAGTAATATTGGCGATCAAGCCGGAGACCCAGTGAGGCCAGCTTAAGAGTACGGCGGGCTGGCCGCCATAGGTCTCGGCCTGGAGGGGCCTTCCCAGGAAGTAGGCGATATGCCGAACCGACATCGCCAGAATCGCCACGCCGCGCAGCGCGTCAATCGCCAGGATGCGCCCCCGCACGGCGGCCTGGGGCACGGCGACCGCTCCGGCATGGGCTGGGGCCACTATAGTGGCCGATCTCCGGCTGAGGCCAGGCCACAGGCTGGCCAATCTCATCAAGCCACGCCGCAGCGAATTTACCACTATCTCTGTCCCATTGATCATTTATACCACCCTATGTCATAGCTGAAATAGACAACGGTTGTTCGGGCGAAACCTGCTCTGCTCTCCCCTGGTTCAATCCGTCACTGGCGCGAACCAAGGCGGTATAACGCCCGGCCCAGTGCTCGGCGACCTGAGCGGGGGTGGCGAACCAGAAATCGCCGCGGCTCAACAGGTACTCCCACAAGGAGCGGTAGGTGGCTGCCCAGCCTGGGAACAGGGCCTCGTCAAAGACATACTCATGGATATCAATCAGCAGGCAGCCGCCCTGTTCAGCCGTGCGGTCCGCCAGGTGGCGGAGCAATTCCAGCCGATCCCCCGGATTATACCGCCGCAGCCGGAACAGTTGGTCATCCATCCAGGCTGTGGGGATTTGCAATGTCTTCAACTCGCGCCGTTCCGCCTGATGGAAGGGGAAGAAGGGACAGGAGAGTCCGCGCCGCCAGCCCAGATAGCGGTCATGGATCAGCGAAGCGTCGTATTTCAGGCCGATCTGCTCATGGATCAGCAGCGTCTCTTCTACATCGTCGGGATTCAGGTGCCAATAGTGGTGGCGATTGCCCACCACCGGCTGGCCGCTGGCCTCTTCCAGCAGCCGCTTCTCGGCGGCGAATTTTTCCCGGCTGTGGTAAGCCAGATAGCTGGCGTGCAGGCCGATCTCAAAGCCTTCCTGGGCCAGGGAACGGAATAACTCGCGGAAGCGCGGTGAGGTGATGTCGTAGAAGGGGTCCGGTGTGCCTGTGGCGAATTCCAGGAGCGAACCCCGGCGCGGCACGAAGTAGAACGCCGAGCGTATGCCCCAGCGCTTCTCCATGTCCGTCCAGGCGGGAAATTGCCAGTGCGTGCGCCGGCCCGCCAGCACCGCCAGGGCGGGACCTGCCCCCCGCCAGCCGTTGCGCCTGACCACCCGCAGCGGCTCCAGCCAGCGTTTGACCTCCGGATAATCTACATCGTGACCTACAACGGCGGCGGCGCGTTTGCCCGGCGGCCAGCGCGGCACAGGCGGCGGACACCCCAGGTCACGCAGAACCTTCTCAAGCCAGATGCCGATCTGCGAGGCCGGTGCCAGGCGCAGAACTCCATCGCGCAAGACCGCCGTGCCGGTTAAGTCCAGGAATCCATGCTTATCTCTGGGCCAATAGCGCTCCTCCTGGCCGGTGACCAGCCAGAAGACGTCAAAAATGAGATCGCGTTGGCAGACCCAGTGGCCTTCGCCGGCCCGGATCAGGTCGGGGGCTGCGATTTCCCCCTCAAAAAGAGGGTGTGAGAGGCTGTCATCGGATCTCAGACAACTCAGACGGTAGGCCGCCGGTCGCGCCCAGGCGGCCGGGTTGGCCCGAATACACAGGGAGGCTTGCGGGGCCTCATCCGGATCGCGCACAAAGGCCACATCGCAAGGGCTGCCTACAGGGACCTCCTCCCAGGCCCAGCCGATGCCTGTCAACAAGAGGCGCCAGGTCCAGTGGATCTCGGGGCCGTGCGCTTCGGCTAAATATGGATCAATCGCGATACGAAGTCGGTATGCACTCATACGGGCCATCTCACAGCGCTATCTATTAATTCCAAGGCTGATCCGTTAGTCCCTCTCCTATGGCCAGACAGGGGGCACGCCGGTGGCGCTCAGGCAGACAATGTAGGGGAAGCCTGGCGTCGTGGGGAAGTTGTTGCCCAAGCCGAACACATTGAGCCAGACCAGTGGGTTCTGACGCGTTGCGTCCCAGTCCAATGCCTGAATCACTGTGATGTCTGGGATGCCGATGGCGTCCGATAGTTGGTCGGCTGTCGTCAATGCCCCTTGGTCAAATGGCAGGGAGATAAAGTTCAAAGCGCAGCCACGCGCTGCCCCAGGCGATAAGCCGAAAGACACCTCCCCTGGTTCCGGCACGCGCCCGACGAAGGTCGTCACGGGCGGGGCGTCCCGATTCAAGGTCATCAGGATGAAGTCACCGGTAGCGATGGCGAAGTTGTCACCGAAACCGAACCTGTGATCCCAGGCCAGGAAGGTCTGCCGCGAGGCGTCCCATTTTAGCAGTTGTCTGACAGTGGCGAAAGGAACACCTCCCTCGGCCTCAATCCAGTTTGCCAGGCCTTCGGCATCGGTAATCACGGCGGAGACGTCCAGCGGGATAGCCAGGTCATTCAGTGCGGCGCCTCGGATTGATCCGGCTGTGAGCGCCACATCAAACTCACCCACGCGGTTGTCGCACAGTGTCTCACCGGTGGGATGAACAGCGCTGACCCGATATGAGTAGTTCATGGTCGGGTCGCCTGTGACACCTGTATCGGTGTAGGTCAGGTCGGTTGTGGTGGCATAGGGCGTGCTGGGGACGAAGTAAGGCGTCGTGCCACGATACACCCGGTAGGCGGTCGCATTGGGGGCCGCTGTCCAGGACAAGACGACATCGCTGCTGCGCTTCGCAGCGCTTAACCTGCACGGTTGGGGCGGTGCGGACGTAGATGTTGGAGCAGGTGTGTTCGTCTGTGTGGGCGTCGCTGCCGGTGTTGACGTTAGCGTCAGTGAACGGGTCGGCGTGGCGCTTAGCACCGGTGTGGGTGTGCTTGTGCTGCCCGTGAAGGGTGAATCGGTGGAGTAGACCGGGCCAGCCGGGGGAGCACCCCCATAGCGACACACCCCAGGGCTCGGCCCCCCAACCGCCCCAGAACTGTCTACGACGATGCCTGTGCACGCCCCCTCCGGCCCCTCATCCAGATGATATAGGGCTGCCGTGTAGGCGTCGGGCGTGAACGGCTGGGAGGGGGGCGTGAACGCGCCGCTGTAACGCAGCACGGTGGACAGGCGCACCTCGTCCAACCAGCCACTGTAGGAGGGGTACGCCGGCCTGGCATCGTGCTTCTCCGCCCCCAGCACCAGATAGGGGTCATTGGGATAGCTTGTGGCCCGCCCATCCCGATAGCTGACATCCCCATCCGGCCCATCCCCCTGCACATCCACCTGCCCATCCACGAACAGGCGCAGGAAGCCGTCGGCGCGGCGGCGGGTGAGGGCGATGTGATGCCAGGCGCCATCGGCCACCAGGCGGGCGCCGCACAGGGTGGTGCCGCTTGTGCCGTTATGGACGCCGAAGGCGATGCGGCCATTGGCGAGGGAGAGGCCGAAGTCGCCGAAGTCGCCTGGGCCCCAGACGTCACGGTCAAACAGGATGTTGCCGTAGATCCAGTTATCGTTGCCGGGGGTGCAGGGGGGGCTGGGGTTTTGGGGGAGTGTGGCTTTGACCCAGGCTTCCAGGGTGAAGTCGGAGGCGCCGACATCGGCGGGGACGTGGGGGTCAATGGGGATTTTGACGCGGTCAATGTCGTTGACCCCATGCCCGTAAAAGCGCAGGGAGTAACTGCCCCCTTGTTTGTAGCCGGGCGGCACGAGGTTGAAAGGGCCACGTGCATGGCTTGGTTCAAGCATAAGCGCCAAGACGATGATAATGGCTAGCTGCGCGAGCCGTTTGGGAGCAAAAGGGCCTGCCATCGGTCGGTCGCGGCTTAAGCGAAACAGAGCAGCGCGGCGAAGTAACACGCTGCTCTCTACTACCCCATTATTCCCCATCTAGAAAGAGATCATACCTCAGTAAAATCAGATTGGGGTATGGAGGTGGTTAAGAAAGGTTAGGAGGTGAGTATAGGCTATAGGGAACTCTCCTAGTTTGCGCTGAGTCATGCGGAGGGGTCAAAGAAGGGGCGCGAGATGTCGCGCCCCTTCTCAATTGCGGAGGGTATCTGGGTTATTGCGGAGACCCACTGGCTTTCAGGGGCAAGTGAAGTGGCCTTCATCCAGGAAGGCGTCCCTGCCGGCCACATCGCTCCAGATCCACCACCAGTAGTAGGAGTCGTTCTCGCCACTGCCGCCTGAGGGGGGCGCTGGCCATAGAATCGCCGGGTCAAAAGTCTGCCCGCCGGCGACCGCGCCCGACCAGAACTGGCTGACCCCATGAGGGGGATCCAAATACCAGATTCGCCACCTGTATGTGTCGCCCTCCGGCACATCACCGAAGCCGAATGCCCCCGTGCAGTCAACCCTGAAGCAGGTAAAGTGGCCTTCACCCTGGAAGACGTCCCTGCCGGCCACATCGCTCCAGATCCACCACCAGTAGTAGGAGTCGTTCTCGCCACTGCCGCCCGAGGGGGGCGTTGGCCATAGAATCGCCGGGTCAAAAGTCTGCCCACCGGCGACCGCGCCCGACCAGAACTGGCTGACCCCATGAGGGGGATCCAAATACCAGATTCGCCACCTGTATGTGTCGCCCTCCGGCACGCTGCCGAAACCGGATACCCCCCTACAGTTGACATTAAATCCTGCCGTTGTCGCACCGGCCGAGCCTACTAAGCTCAGGCTCATTACCAGAATGAGCACAGCGAGCGCGGCAAAAATCCGTTTCTTCATGCTGTTCCTCCTGCGCGGCGGTGGATAGGCTTATCCCTATCCATAGTTAAGAGATGTCCAAGCCCGTTGCCGAAGATAAAGACAATCCAGGCACTTAATTATAAGGCCTGAAAAGTAGGGAAATAGCAAAGCAATGGTTAGAAAATGGGATAGAATTCTTGTTACACCGTTTGGGGCTGCCGCACTCGCTTGTAGCGGGCGTTGAACTGCGCCTGCCCGCTGATCTCCACCTTCACCGGGATCTTGTACGCAGCCAGCTTATCCCGGCAGAAGGCGCGCAGTCGCTGCCTGAAGGCCCGCGGGTCCTCAGGCTCAAATAGATTGACCCGCGCCACGACGATGTGGCCTGTGATCGGGTTCTTCTCGCCGAAGACCACTGCATCCTTCACATTGTCCATCTGGAGCAGGACGCTCTCCACTTCGGCAGGATACACCTTCTGCCCGCCCACGTTGATGATCTCCGACTGCCGGCCCAGGATGCGGATGTACTCGCCATCCACCTCCACCATGTCACCGGTGTTCATCCAGCCCTCGGCGTCAAAGGGGCTGGGGGCGTTCAGATAGCCCAGCATGGCCGACTGTGCCCGAATCCACAGGATGCCATCCACCACCTTCGTCTCAAATCCCTCACCGCCGACCTTCACCCACAGTGAGCCGGAGTCTTTTGACTTGGAGCGCAGGATGCCCAGTTCCGAGAGGCCGTAGGTTTGTTGCAGGCGCACATGGGGCAAAAGCTCGTGGACCCGCTGCAAGGTGCTTTCCGGCATCACCTCCGTGCCGTAAGTGACCAGCTTCAGCGATGACAGGTCATAGCGTTTGTACGCCTCGGAGATGAGCAGCAGGTTCAGGAACGTGGGCGAGGTGGGCAGGAGTTCCACGCCATAACGCTCAATCGCCTGGCACACGACGTCCGGGTCGCGGCTGCGCACGGAGACGACGGTGCCGCCGTTAGACAGGGTATAGAAAAGCGTGTTGATCCCACCGATGTGATCCAGGAGCAGAAAAGTCAAGGTGCACATTTTCTGGCGCGGTACCTTGAACTTTTCCAGCAAGCGGGTGAAGTCATGCAACGCTGCCTTGCTCTTGCCTGTGGACCCCGAGGAGAATAGGACCAGGCCCGGGGCGCCGGCCGCGCGTAACTGGAGGATGAGCGGGTTGGAGGCCAGGACAGCGCGCGCTTGCACGACCCAACCGTCGTTCTGGTCAAAGGCGATCTCCACCTCCACCTCGGCGATGTCCAGAAATTCCGCCCGATGAACCTCTGCGGCTTTAGTTAAGGGGACCACGATCGCTTTGCGATCAATGAGGGCCAGCAATAGAGCGCAGGCGTTCGGGGTGTAATCGCCGGATAGGGCGACCACCTGGCCCGCTTTCAGGCCGTGCTCATCCAGGCGTGTCTGCCACAGGGCCACCTTGTCCAGAAGCTGGGCATACGTGGTCACTTGGTCGGCCCAGATCAGGGCGGGATCGTCCCCCCATTGGGACATGCGCTCAAATAACCATTCGATGGCCATCAGCACACACCTCCCAGATAGATCACCTGACCGGTAATGTAGTCGCTTTCTGGCCTGACAAAAAAGTCAATCACGTTCGCCACGTCCTCAAAGCGCCCCAGGCGCTTGATCGCCAGCCGGTTGACGATCGCCTCAATTTTCTCCCTGGGCACATTGCGGATCAGATCGGTTTCAATCGGTGTCGGCGCGACCACATTGCAGGTGATGCCGAAGTCGGCCAGTTCACGCGCCAGGATCTGACTGAAGGTGACGATGGCGCTCTTGGAGGCGGCGTAAATGGACTCGCCCTCCAGGTGGAGCGGCACGGCGACGGTGCTCAGGTTGACGATGCGGCCATAGCGCCGCCGCTGCATGAGCTTGGCGGCCTCGCGGCACAGGAGAAACGTGCCCCGAAAATTGGTGGCCATGATCTGATCCACGGTGGCCGCTGGGGTAAGCAGGACATGGTTCATAGAGGCAATGCCGGCGTTGTTAATGAGGATATCCAGGCGACCGTGCCGCTGCTGGATTGAGGAGAGCATGGCTCTGACCTGGGCTTCATCGGCCACGTCCAGGCAGTGGTGGGTGTAGCGCTCCAGTTCCCAGTCGGGTGCGGCCCGGCTGCAGCCCTCCACCAACGCGCCCTTCTTCACGAAGTGCTCGGCCAGGTAGCGGCCGATGCCCTTGCGTGTCCCCGTGATCAGGACGACCTCACCCTCCGGCATCTCAACCCTGTTCTTCTATCCGCCGGCAGATGTAATCGGCCAGGGAACGCACCGAACGAAAGGGGCTGTGTTGCTGCGACATGGCGCGTTCGTCGGCCAGAACCAAGACTACGCCGTAGTCCTCCTCCAGGCGTTGCTCTACATCCACAATTAGCGTCACCAGGCCCATGGAATCCAACACAGCATCCCGCCCGATCAGATACGTCTCCTCTCCAATCGCGCCAGGCGAGTGGCCATCCGCCATCGTCAAGACTTCCTCCAGGCTGGAAAGCACCATATTCACAACATCCGAACGACTGGGATTTACCCTATTACGCGGCTGATCCACGTGTCATACTCCTCTAGCCCCAGGGCTAATCCGTTAGTCCCTCTGTGCTGGGCGAAGAATGGACCTTCGGCGCGTTGTTTCGCGGCCTCTGTGCTCCAGATATACCATAATAAAATCAGATTGTGGTACGAGGGCGGTTAAGAAAGGTTAAGGCAGCCCCGGGCGTAGGGGCAGGTTTGGAACCTGCCCCTACTAACCGAAGGGCGGCGGAAGGCGGCTAGGACTCGCTCAGATAATACCCCACGCCCCACTCGGTGCGCAGGAACTGGGGGTTGCGCGGGTCGTCCTCAATCTTCTCGCGCAGGTAGCGGATATAAAGCTTGACATAATTCGTGCGATCCACGTACTGCGGCCCCCAGACCTCCATGAGCAGGTAGTGGTGGGGCAGGACGCGCCCGGCATGGCGGTACAGGCAGGCCAGCAGGCGGAACTCAATCGGCGTCAGCTCAATGCTCTTGCCGCGCACGGTCACCGTGTGGCGGGTCGGGTCAAGCCGCAGCGCCGGGCCGGACGGCGAAGCGGGGTGCTGAACCCCTACGGGCTGTTTGCTCATGCTGGCCCGCCGCAGCATGGCGTGCAGCCGCGCCAGAAGCTCCTCCCAACTGAAGGGCTTGGTGACGTACTCGTCCGCGCCGATGTTCAGGGCGCGCACCAGATGGCTCTTGGAGGTGCTGGCGGTGAGCGTCAGGATGGGCACGTTGGATAGCTCCCGCAACCGCTGGCACACCGTCCAGCCGTCCATGTCCGGGAGGTCCAGGTCCAGAATGACGGCATCCGGCTGGGTGCGGTAGGCCTGCTGTAAGCCTTCCAGCCCGCGCTGGGCGGACACCACCTCAAAGTTGGCGCTCTCCAGGCGCATCTTGAGCAGTTGGAGGAGATCGGAGTCGTCATCAATGAGAAGAATGCGTCGTTTCATCCCTTTTCTAACCTTCCCTTTGTCCTTTTCCTATCTTTGTCCTTTATGATAGAGTGGCCTGAGCGCCACTCATCAGGGGTGCTGGACGGATAACCGATGTGCGTGCCCTCCGCTCTCTTTGGCACAGGGTAAGAAGGGGGAGGACAACACCTTGTGGCTGTGGCCTGGCCTGAAGTCGGCCCAGCCAAGCCCGATCCATTATACGGCGGGAGGGGGTGCGCTCACCATCCTCAATTTATCGTATCTTCCCTACGTTTTTTTACGTAGTTGGCGAATGCGCCTTTTTAACCATTCACAGTTGCAGGTAGGACATGGGAGGAGATGCCCAAAAGCCCGGTAGCTCTACGCTGATCCTGATCATCAATGACGATGAGGGCCTTACAGGCCCGTTGCAGGGTGTGCTTGAACAAGGGGGCTTCACGGTCACTTTAACCCCCAATGGCGCGGAGGGCCTGCATTTGGCTTACCAACTCTGCCCCCATCTGATCTTGCTTAACCTGGTCAGCCCCGCTTTGCATGGGCTGCACATCCTGCGCAAGTTGCGCGAGTTGTCCGATGTGCCCGTCATCGCCATCGGGGACCGGGCGGACCGGTCCGCGTTGGTTGAGGGCCTCTATGCGGGCGCCGACGATTTCATCGGCGTCCCCTATGCGCCGGCGGAGTTGATCGCCCGGGTTCGGGCGCTGTTGCGCCGGGCGCGCCGCTCGCCCTCCTGGTTGCGCCGCCCCAACACCTTGCGCAGCGTGGGGGAGATGATCGTGGACTATGAGGCCCGCTCGGTGATCGTGCAAGGGCAGGATATTCCGCTGACGCCCACGGAGTTCCGCCTGCTGGCCTGTCTGCTCTCTCATTCGGGGGACACCGTGCCCTACCAATCGCTGGCCCGTGAGGTCTGGGGCGTGGCCGACGCCAGCCGCCAACGCCACCTCCGGCTGTATATCAGCTACCTGCGGCAGAAGATTGAGGACGACCCCGCCCACCCGGAGCACATCCTCACCGACCGGCGGCGGGGTTACCGTCTGTCCACGCGCGATAACTCCAGCTAGCCGTGGGGAACGTTTAGCGATTCCACCCCTCCCCCTCTTGTAGAGGGGCGGCTTCTTAACTTTTCTTAACCAGCCTCGTACCCCAATCTGATTTTGTCGTGGTATAAGGTTCAATGGAGGGGGGCGGTCATTCACGCCCTCACCCGCATGTGGTGTTCGTGTGGCCCCGGCCTCATGGCCGGGTGGGGATAGCAACAAACTGAAGCCCGAACGATGGTGACATCCAAACGTGTGTTGGTCGTGGACAGCGACCCGGAGGCCCTAGACCTGGTGCGGCGTTATCTGAGTGTGCGCGGGTATGAGGTGCACACGGCCGAGGGCGGGGAAGCGGGGCAGGCGGCCTTCATGCGCTACCAGCCGGACCTGGTCATCCTGGACGGTCGCGTACCCGATACGGAGGGGCGTTCGCTGTGCCTCTGGCTGCGCGAACGCTCGCCGGTGCCGATCCTGGTCATGGCGGCCCAGGAGGGGGCGCCAGGGCCGGTTGAACTGCTGAACTGGGGTGCCGACCAATATATGACCAAGCCGGTGGCGCTGATGGAACTGGAGGCGCGCGCCCGGGCGCTGTTGCGCCGCGTGGCGCTTTCAGAGGCGCACCACCTGAGTTCAGCGCTCTCCTCTGCCCGGCCCGATTACGATGATGGCCACCTGGTGATTGACCTGGACCGGCGCCTGGTCACGCTGGAGGGGCGGCCTGTGTCGCTCACGGCGACCGAATTCAAAATCCTGGCCTGCCTGGTCAACCAGGCGGGCAGCGTGGTCCCACACGAGAAACTGCTGAGCCAGGTGTGGGGCGAGGAGTACGTGGATGACCTGGCCTTTCTCAAAACCTATATCCACCATCTGCGGCGCAAGTTGACTTCTCCTGTGGAGGGCGATGGGGCCTACTCCTATATCCTGAACAAGTGGGGGGTGGGCTACCGCCTGCGGGCCGAATACGAACGGCGCGAAGCCCCGGGGGATGATGGGCAAAGCGACGGATGGGCGGGCCGACCCATAGCGCCGGTGGATGCTTCGCTGCGCTGAGGGTTGGTCATCAAGCTGCAGCGTGAACGCTGTGGCTTGGCGACCCTGTTCACACTGTAGACGATTACGGGAGCATTATGACGCTTAAGTATTATCTGAGCCTGATCGGGCGGTGGTGGTGGGTGTGGCTGATCAGCCTGGCGCTGGCGTTGGCCAGTGGCTATCTGTACACCCAACGCCAGCCGCGCATTTATATGTCCCGCACGACCCTGATGGTCGGCCAGAGCATCGCCAACCCCAACCCCGACCCGCAGTACATCGGCCTGGCCCGCAGCCTGGCCCAGATTTACGGCGACCTGGCCAAACGCCTGCCGGTGACGCAGCCGGTGATTGAGAAGCTGGGCCTCAAGTTAACGCCGGATGAACTGGCCAAGCGCATGGAGACCCGGGTGCTGTTTGATGCCCAACTGCTGGAGATCACCGTGTATGACACCGATCCGCAATGGGCGGCGACCATCGCCAACGCCGTGGCCGAGGAGCTCATCCGGCAAAGCCCCAGCGTGGATACGGAGAACGAGCGCTTCGTGCGCCAGCAGTTGGACGACCTGCAAAGCCAGATTGAGAAAGCGGACGCCGACATCAAGAGCCTGCGCAGCGCCATCCTGAACATGACCTCGGCGACGGAGATCAACGAGGCCCAGAGCCGTATCCGTGAACTGGAGCAGCTCAAGCGCGATAATCAGAGCACGTATTCACAACTCTTGCTTTCATTGAACACCAACCGGCCCAATACCCTGCGGGTGATGGAACCGGCGATTGTGCCGGATCAGCCTGTGGGGCCGAAGCTGACGCTCAACGTGGCGATTGCGGGCGCGATCGGGCTGATGTTGGCGGTGGCGACGATCGTGTTCCTGGAGTACATGGACGACACCATCCGCTGGGATGGGCAGATCCACAGCAAGGTCATGGGGATGCCGGTTCTGGGGGCTATGCCGCGCCTGTCCTCCAAGGACGAGCGGTTGATCGCCTGGAGCGCGCCGCACTCGGGGGCGGCGGAGTTGGTGCGCCAACTCCGCACCAACATCTTCCTGGCCCGGCCGGGCGGGACTACCCGGGTCTTGCTGGTGACCAGCCCGGCCTCCCACGATGGCAAGACGCTGATCGCCGGTAACCTGGCCGTCTCTATAGCCTCGGCGGGGATGCGCGTGGTCCTGGTGGACACCGACCTGCGCATCCCTATGCTGCACGAACTCTTTGATTTGCCCAATACACGCGGCCTGACCGAACTCCTGAGCGCGGACCAGCCGGACCCCTTCGCGCTGGAGGAGGTCTTGTTGCCCACGCATGTGCCCAACCTCATGCTCTTGCCCGCCGGCCGGCCCCCCCTGGACCCGATGACGCTATTGGCCTCGCCGCGCCTGCCGGCCCTGCTGGATGGGTTGCGCGAGCGGGCTGACCTGATCATCCTGGACAGCCCGCCGGTCGCCACCATGCCCGACGCGCTCATCCTGGATGCGCTGGCCGATGCCACCCTGCTGGTGGTGACGGCGGGCGGGACCAGCCGGCGGCTGTTGCAGGCCGCCCGCAACCGGTTGATGGAGCGCGAAGGGGGGCGGCTGCCGGGCCTGGTGTTCAATTACGTGTCCTCCGGCGGCCTGGGCGGCTACGGTTACACCTACCGCTATTATTACTATCGGCCACGCGAGCGGCGGCGCTTCGGCTGGTTCCGCCGACAACCGGCGCCGGCGACGAACGGCGCCAGTTCCAATAACGGCGCTGCGGGCAGCACGGAACTGGCCGCCGATCGAGATGGTTTTGTGGAACTGGAGGCGGCGGCGGCCTACCTGGGCATCAGCCCGGCGACGGCGCGCCGCTGGTGCGAATCGGGGCGGCTGCCGGCGACGAAGCAGGGGCGGCGCTGGAAGGTGCGCCGCGCCGACCTGGAGACGATGGGCCGGGGGGGCTGAGCGGACGGAATGGGGGAGAAGGTCCTGGTCACCGGCGGGGCGGGGTTCATCGGCTCGCATTTGGTGGACGCGCTGCTGGCGAAGGGGCATCGCGTGCGCGTGCTGGACAACCTGGACCCCCAGGTGCACGGCGGGTTGCGTGAGCGCGGCGAACGGCCTGCCTATCTACACCCGGAGGCCGAGTTGATCGTCGCCGATGTGCGCGACCGCGAGGCCCTGCGCCGCGCCCTGGCGGATGTGGATGTGGTCTTCCACCTGGCGGCGGTCGTGGGCGTGGCCCAATCCATGTACGAGATCGCCCGCTACATAGAGGCGAACACGGCCGGCACGGCCATCTTGCTGGATGTGCTGGCCAATGAGAAGCACCATGTGCGCAAGCTCATTGTGGCCTCGTCCATGTCCATTTACGGCGAGGGCAAGTACCATTGTGTCTTTCACGGCGACGTGTATCCCGGCCTGCGCTCACCGGACCGGCTGGCGGCCCATCTGTGGGAGATGCCCTGCCCGGTCTGCGGCCACGATCTCAGCCCGCGCCGCACGCCGGAGGACAAGCCGCCTCAACCGACCTCTATTTACGCGGTGAGCAAGCGCGATCAGGAGGACCTGTGCTTGGTCTTCGGGCGGGCGTACCGCCTGCCGGTGGTGGCGCTGCGCTATTTCAACGTCTACGGCCCCCGCCAGGCGCTCTCCAACCCCTATAGCGCCGGGATCGTGGTCTTTTGCAGCCGCCTCCTCAACGGCCGCCCGCCCATTATTTACGAGGATGGGCTGCAGACCCGCGATTATATCCACGTCAGCGACGTGGTCCGGGCCAATCTGTTGGCGATGGAGCGGGACGAGGCGGACGATGAGGTGTTCAACGTGGGCACAGGCTGGCGCATGACGATATTGGAGGTAGCGCAGACGCTAGCGGCCCGCTTGGGCGTGAGCGAGCCGCCCCAGGTGATCGGCCAGTACCGGGCGGGCGACATCCGCCACTGTTACGCCGACATCAGCAAGATCCGCGAACGGCTGGGCTATCAGCCTCAGGTGCGGTTTGAACAGGGCGTGGGTGACCTGGTGGAGTGGGTGCGCCAGCAGGAGGCCCAGGACCGGTTTGAGCGGGCGCGGGCGGAGTTGAATGCGCATGGGTTGGTGATGGGATGAGAAGCGTCGGGGCGATTGTGGCACGCAATTCGCTGTTCAGCCTGGGCGGCCAGATCGCGGTCAAGCTCCTGTCGTTCGCCTTCTCCGTGTTTGTCGTGCGCCGCCTGGGGGATGCCACCTTTGGCCGCTACTCCACTGCGCTGGCCTACGTCTATCTGTTCGCTATCTTCTCCGACCTGGGCCTGGGGAGCTACATGGTGCGCGAGGTCGCCAGGGACCGGTCGCGGATAGCGGAACTGCTGGGCAACGTCATCGTGCTGCGCCTGCTGCTCTCGGCGGGGACGGTGGCGCTGATCGTGGGATCGGCGGCGGCGTTGGGGCGGCCGGGCGATGCCTTGGTCGGCGTGTTCGTCGCCAGTTGCATGTTATTCGCCTTTGCCATCCAGGGGCCGTTGGATTCGGTGCTCATCGGGCGGGAGCGGCTGGACTACAGCGCGGTCTTCAGCGTGGTCACCCAACTTGTTTTTGTGGGCCTGGGCACGCTGGTGCTATGGCGCGGCCTGAGCTATGTTTGGCTGTTGGTGGCGCAACTGGGCAGCGTCCTGACCGCCGCGGCGCTCAGTGCCATCGTCGTGCGTCGCCATGTGCGCCCCCTCACCCCCAGCCCCTCTCCCACCAAAGGGGCAGGGGGCATCACGGTCAGGGCCTGGCCGGGGCTGGTGCGGGCCGCGCTGCCCTTCGGCGTGATCGGCTTCACCATCGGGCTGTCGTATCATTTAGACACGGTGCTCCTGTCCACCTACCGCAGCGACGCCGAGGTCGGCTGGTATCGGGCGGCCTACAACCTGATCTTCACGCTGACGATGGTCTCCCATGCCATCTGCCTGGCCCACTATCCATCGTTGACGCGGCAGCGGGCCAGCCTGCCCCAGGGGTTGGTGCGGGCCTATGAGCGCGCGCTCAAGTACCTGTTTATGCTCTCCATCCCCATCGCGGTCGGGGCCACCCTCCTGGCCGGGCCGATCATCCTCACCCTGTATCGGGAGGGGCTGGCGCCGGCCATCGTCCCGCTGCGCATTCTGATCTGGGTGCTGCCGCTCCTGTTCCTGTCGGAGTTCCTGGGCTACGTGGTCATCATCGCGGACCGCGAACAGCGGGCGGCGCGGGCGCTCATCGTCAGCACGGCGTGCAATGTCCTGCTCAACCTGCTCCTGATCCCGCGCTTCGGCTATCTGGCGGCCTCGGTGGTGACGGTGATCACCGAGGCTGTGCTGGTGGGGCAGTATCTGTGGGAACTGCGCCGGGAGCTGGCCGGGGTGCGGCATGGGGAGGTCTTCGGCAAGCCTTTGCTGGCGGCGCTGGTCATGGGCGGGGCGCTGCTCACGGTGGAGGCAGTGGAAGCAGGGGCATGGCGCGCCGTGCCCCTGCTGAGCGATCCCCCGTTGTGGCTGGCCGCGCGGGTGGCCCTGGGCGGGGGCGTGTATGTCGGGGTGTTGTGGGCGCTCAAGGCGCTGGGGCCGGAGGAGGTGCGCTTTGTCGTCTCGGCGTTGTTGCGAGGGCGGGGGCCGGCTGCTGAGGCCGATGAGCGCGCGGAGGTGGCCACGCCATGAAGGTCGTGCTGGCTACGCATCATTTCCTGCCGCGCTATATGGCCGGGGCGGAACTGTACGCCTATCGTACCGCCCGCTGGCTGCAGGAGCACGAGCACAGGGTGGCTGTGGTCTGCGTGGAATCTATCGCGGACGGCGACGGGAAGCTGCGGGTGGAGCGCGAGGATTACGAGGGGTTGGCGGTGTACCGGCTGTACTTCAACCTGGCGCGCACGCCCGACCCCTTCCGCTGGAGCTATTGGAACCCGGATATCGGCGCCTGGCTGGAGGGCTTCCTGCGCCAGCAGGCGCCGGACGTGTTGCACGTGAACAGCGGCTACCTGCTCTCCGCCAGCGTCATCCCGGCGGGGCGGGCCGCCGGCGTGCCGGTGGTGCTCACGCTTCACGATTACTGGTTTGTCTGTCCGCGCCTGCACCTGCGGCGGCCGGATGGCGCGTTGACGGTCCTGCCCAACCGCCCGGCGGAGTGTGCCTGGTGTCTGATGACGGAGAGGCGCCGCTATCGCCTGCCCGATGTCGCCAGTGGGGGACGGCTTGGGCGGCTGGCGACGGCCTGGCTGGAGCGTCGCCGTTCGCCCAGGGTGCAGGCGATAGAGGAGCGCCGCCGGCTGCTGAGGGAGGCCTTGGGGCAGGTGACGGCGTTTATCGCGCCTTCGCGTTTCCTGCGCGATATTTACATAGGCCAGGGATTGCCGCCAGAGCGCTTTTACCTCGCCCGGTACGGGTTGGATATGCGACTGTGGCGTGAGGCTAGAGGAACTCAGGGGAACTCAGGGGAACGCGTGGGGACGTTTAAGGATCCCTCTCCTCCTTTGCGCATCGGCTATTTGGGGCAACTGGAGCCTCATAAAGGTGTGCACGTGCTGATCCAGGCGTTCCGGCGGTTGTCGCTCCCCAATCGGGAGGGCCGGGATGCGAGCCTGGCGATCTACGGTGATCCCAGCAGGAACCCCGGCTACGCGCGGCGGCTGCGGCGACTGGCGAGTGGGGAGCCGCGCATCGTCTTCGCCAGCGCGTACGACAACCGGCGCGTGGTTGAGGTGCTGGCCGGATTGGATGTCTGCGTTGTGCCTTCAATATGGTATGAGAACTCACCGACGATCATTTTAGAAGCTCAGGCGTGGGGCTTACCTGTGGTGACCTCCGATTTGGGGGGCATGGCCGAGATGGTGCGCCACGAGGTGGACGGGTTGCTGTTCCGGCCTGGGGATGCGGATGACCTGGCGCGGCAGCTTCAGCGCCTGTTGGACGAGCCCGAACTGCTGCCCCGGCTGCGGGCCAATGCCCCGCCGGTGATGACGATGGAGGAGCAAATGCAGGCGCTGATGGGGGTCTATCAAAACGTGAAGTGTAAAACGTGAACGTTGAGGAAGTACCCCTATGTATGTGCTCTACGTTGAAGACCAGACATCTCTCCTAGAAAGATCATGGCTCTTTGAGCAATATATGGAGCCGTTATTAAAGTCGCTTGAAGCATTCTATCAAACTAATAGTACCTCGGCAACCCTACCCGAAATTCAACAATATCTCCAGGTCTGCCGATGGCCTTTTCGCAGATTGGAATACTCATTCGCCTTAGAGGCCCTCTTAAATCACCTTCAACCGGGCTGCCGCTACTTAGATGCTGGTTGTGGTGTTACCCCCTTAGCCTACGTGTTCGCTAGGCTTGGCGTTTATGCAGATGCGTGTGACAACGATAGCCGGCTTATAGACCAACTGCGCCAACTCAATCTTGATAGGCTTTACGGTGCTCCTGTGGCGTATGCTGTGCAGGATTTAACGGCGACATCCTACCCAGATGCCGCTTTCGACGCGATTTCCTGTATATCGGTGCTGGAGCATATCCCTGCCCCGGACGATCAGAAAGCTATTTATGAACTGCTGCGTATCCTCAAACCAGGGGGGATTCTTGTTCTGACGGTTGATTTCACCCCTATTTCCACGGCGAAGCCATTAGGCCGACTCCAGTATTATCTTCGCCGCGTCATTGCTCTCACCCTCAATGGCAATATCAGCGAGGTTAAACGGGGCATTGTTCGCAAACTGCGAGCAAGGCAGGTTGTTAGACAAGGTGCAGCCCGCAAGCCCCGCAGCGCCAATCAATGCTTTGAGATTGAACATCTGGAACAGGATATTTTGCCTTTACTGAATGCAAGGGGTCAGGAGATCAATAGCTACCTTAACTTCTCAACAGATCTGCGATCAGTCACGCCTGCCCATGCCCGCCGTTTCTGGGAGATTGAAGCTGGGCTATATAACAATCAGGGCCGGCGCGCAGTTCTACCAGTTGGCTATATTTTACGCAAATCCGGTGCTGATTCGGTTTCGGAGTAGGCCAGATGCGCATCGGAATTGACGTTCGCTATCTCTCACATGGGCTGGTCGGCGGGGTGCACACCTATGTGGCCAACTTCGTGCCCGCGCTCATCGCGCTGGCCAGCGACCACGCGATCTTCCTTTACGCCGACACCAAGCGCCCGTTGGAGTTGCCGTCGGTGGACGGCCATGTGACGGTGCGCTATTTGCCCTGGCGCAGCCCGCTTTCCAGCCTGTACCATGATTTCTTCATGTGGCGGCATATGGCCCGGGATCGCCTGGAGGTGGTGCATTTCCCGGCCAACTACGGCTTCGGCCCACCGGATGCGCGCACCATCATCACGCTCCACGACGCCATCAATATTCTGCCGTTGCCGGAGATCATCCGGGGGCATCCCAAGAACGCGCGCACCATCATTATGATGTCCTATCTGCACTATTGCACGCGGGCGGCACTGCGCCGGGCAGACTTGATCCTCACGGTCTCCGCCTACGCTGCGGGCGAGATCGCCCGCTATGGCGGGGTGGACCCTGCCAGGATCGTGGCGGTGCCACATGCGCCCACACCGGACTTGCAGCGGATAGAGGACCCGGCTGTGCTGGCGGAGGTGCGTCGGCGCCATAACCTGCCGGGGCCGTTCGTCCTGGCCGACGCGCTGAAGAACCCTGCCGTGCTAATCCGTGCATGGCAACTGCTGCCCCCGCATGTACGGGATGGCCGGGTGATCGTGTTTTTCTCACGTACAGTTACTCCGCCGCCTGCCGTGCGTGATGCGGTGGCCGCCGGGTATGCGCGCTTGCTGGTGCGCCCCTCCCGCCAAGACCTGGTGGCGCTGTACAGCCTGGCCGAGGCGTTTGTGTTCCCCTCGTGGATTGAGGGCTTTGGCCTGCCGCTGCTGGAGGCGATGACCTGCGGCGCGCCGGTGATCGCCTCTGACCGAGGAGCCATCCCGGAGGTGGTGGGGGATGCCGCGCTGCTGATGGACGCCGAGGATGCGGAGGGGCTGGCGCAACACCTCATCCGGGTGCTCGGTTCGCCCGATGAGGCCGACCGGCTGCGTGCGCGCGGCTTCGCCCGCGCCGCCCAGTTCTCCTGGCGCCGTACAGCCCAATGCATTCTGGAGAGTTATCAACGGGTCTTGGGCCGGTCGTCCACTGTCCCTCGCCCGTTGTCTGTGGGTGACCTGGGATGACCTTGCGCGTGTTCGCTCTTGTCCTCTGTCATCATGGCCGCGAATTGACGCTGGCCTGTCTGGGGTCGCTGTGCCAGCAGAAGTACGCGCCCATGGAGGTCTTGGTGATTGATAACGCCTCTCAGGATGGCACGCCTGAGGCCGTCCGTGCCGCTTATCCCGATCTCGGCCTGATCCGCATGGGGGCCAACCTGGGCTACGCCGGGGGCAACAACGTGGGCCTCCGTGTGGCCCTTCAGCGCGGGGCGGATGCCGTCTTCCTGGTCAACAACGACACGCTGCTGGACCCGGACTGTGTGGCTCGTCTGGTCAGCGCGCTGGAGGCCGAGCCGCGGATCGGGGTCATCGGGCCGATGGTGTACACCTGGGATGCGGGGCAGGTCATCAGTTCAGCCGGCGGCGCCATTGATTGGTGGCATGCGGATGCGATCAACGTCGGCATGGGCGAAGTTGATCGCGGCCAATATGGAGCGCGGCCGGTGGACTTCGTCAACGGGTGCGGCCTGATGATCACCCGCCAGGCGATTGAGCGCGTGGGGTTGCTGGACGAACGCTATTTCATGTACTGGGAGGAGGCCGATTGGTGTGTGCGCGTCGGGCGGGCGGGCTTCGGCGTCTATTTTGAGCCGGGCGCGCAGATGCGGCATAAAGCCACGATCCGCTCAGATCAACTGGGGCCGAGGACGCTATATTACCTGACGCGCAACCGGCTGCTGTTCTTCGCCACACACACCCCGCTGCCGCTCAAGCCTGCCGCGCTCGCCCACGCCCTCCACGGGGCGCTGCGCGGGTTAGGCCATGAGCGGCGGGCCGGCCGGGCCGAACACGCGCGGGCCATCCAGCTTGGGATCGTCCATGGCCTGCAACGGCGTTGGGGGCGCGTGGATGATCTGGCCTGGCAAGGGATGAGGGCAGGCATAGTCGGGGGAGTGACATGAGCGATGTCATTTTGAGCGACAGCGGAGAACTGGCTATATTGAAGCCCACGCCGCGCCCCATGGGATCCGGGCGATTGCCTGGCCTGCTCCGGATAGCGGCGATCATCCTGTGCTTTGGCCTGAGCGCGTTTGCCGGCCCGATTGCGGCCTCAGGGCGTGTGCAATATTTGCCCGTCGCCTTGCTCGGATTGGGGCTGATCGCGCTGGCGCTCTATCGCCTGGAGTGGGGTATTATCATCCTTGTCCTGAGTACATTGGTGTTGCGCTTCTCCATTCCTACAGGCACGGGCACCCCCCTGGTCGCCAGTTTATTGCTGACCGCGCTGCTGGTCGGGGTATGGCTGGTGCGGATGATCCTGGAAGCCAGGCGTTTTCATTGGCTGTCTTCGCCGGTCAATCTCCCTTTATTGGGTTTTATGGCTGTGTGTGTCTTGTCCTGGGTTTGGAGCAACCTGTGGCGTGACCCACTGATACATATATGGCGCACGTTTCCCCAAGTCCAATTAGGTGCGCTTGCCACTATGCTGCTATCGCCCGCAGCGTTGCTGTTGGTTGCCAACCGCTTCCGTGAGGAGCGCTGGCTCAAGGGCCTGGTTGGTATTTTCTTCGCTGCTGGGGCTGTGGGGATCCTCGCAGCTATGGCCAGGTTAAGTTTGCCACTGCTCAATTTGCGCGGCTTGTTCTCTATGTGGATCATCGGCCTGGCCCTGTCGCAGGCGCTGTTCAACCGGCAACTTCAGGGTAGCTCTCGTTGGGCGTTAGGGTTGCTGGCCGGAGCCTGGTTCGCTAACAGCTTCGGACGCGGCATTATCTGGTTAAGTGGTTGGTTGCCGGCGCTGGTGGCGATCATGGTGGTGACCTTTCTGCGCTCGCGCCGGTTATTCTTGCTCCTGATCGCGGCGGGGGTATTGTTTGTAGTTATCCGCTGGGACTATTTCCACGACGCCGTAATCGTGCAGTCGCAACAGGAGGGCGACTTTGGCCGGCTGGATGCCTGGGCGGTCAACTGGCGGGTGACCCGAGACCACCTGTTCCTGGGGACCGGGCCGGCGGGCTATGCTGTGTATTACATGTCGCTGTTTCCGCAGAACGCGATGTCCACACATAGCAACTATGTGGATATCCTGGCACAGACCGGGCTGGTGGGGACGGCCTTTTTCCTCTGGTTTTTGGTTGCGCTAGGTATCACCGCCCGGCGGGCCTGGCAACATGTGCCAGAGGGGAGCTTTCAGCGGGCGCTGGCAGCGGGTTGTATTGGAGGCTATGTGGGCACGTTGATCGCAATGGGGCTGGGGGATTGGTTTTTGCCCTTCGCTTACAACCAGACGATCGCCGGCTATGATTATACGGTGTGGGGTTGGCTGTTTATGGGCGTGCTGGTGGGTTTAAGCCACTACTCGGGTGGGGAAAAGGCAAGGGGCAATGGGTAAGGCGATGGCCGAGACAGTAACGCTGTCTATCATTATCGTGAACTGGAACACGCGCGACCTCCTGGCGACATGCCTGGACGCCATCCGCCGCAGCCTGTCCAGCGAGGGGGCGGATACAACGTTGCAGGCGGAGGTCATTGTTGTGGACAACGGCTCCACCGACGGCACGGTGGAGATGCTGCGGCGGGATTATCCGGACGTTCGGCTGATTGAGAACCGCGAGAACGTCGGCTTTGCCCGCGCCAACAACCAGGGCCTGGCCGCCAGCCGGGGGCGCTATCTGCTTTTGCTGAACACGGATGCGTTCCTGCGCGGCCCGGCGTTGGCGCGGCTGGTGCGCTTCATGGACGAGCACCCGGAGGCCGGGATCGTCGGCCCGCGCCTGTATTTTGGGGATGGCACGCTCCAACGCTCGTGCTACGCCTTCCCGACCTTGGCCACCGAGTTCTACGGCGCGATCGGGCTGGACCGGCTGTTCCCCCGCAGCCGGCTATTCGGCAGGTATCGCCTGGGCTACTGGGATATGCGCGATGTGCGCGAGGTGGATGTGGTCATGGGGGCCTGCCTCATGGCGCGGCGGGAGGTATTTGAGCAGATCGGTGGCCTGGACGAGCGTTTCTTCATGTACTCGGAGGAGGTGGATTGGTGTTACCGGGCGCGGCAGGCCGGCTGGCGCATCTATTACGTGCCCCAGGCCGAGGCCACCCACCTGTGGGGCGGCACGGCGCGCGTTCTCCCGGTGCAAACCGTCGTCCAGTTGTACCACAGCCGGTTGCTCTTCTTCCGTAAGCACTACGGCCCGGCGACGACGGCCGCCTACAAGGCGGTCCTGGCGCTGGCCTGCCTAGTGCGGCTGGCGGCTTTACCGGTGGGGGTGCTGGCGACTCTGTTGGTCATGGTGCGAGGCCGGGCGTCCGCCCAGACCCGCCTGCGCCAGATTCTGGTGAAAGGCGCGGGCTATCGGTCGTTGTTGTGGGCCTTGCCCTCCCTGTAGAGGACAAAGACGGGGCGAATGGGTTAGGATGAGGGAAGCGCGGTTTCTGTTCGCTATTATCCTGGTGGCCTGCATTCTGAGCAGCCTGCCCTATATCTACGGCTATCTGTCCGCGCCGCCGGACCGGGTGTTCATGGGTATTGTGCTGGGGACGCCGGACACGACCCAGTATTTCGCCTGGATGCGCGGCTTCGGCAGCGCCAATCTGATAGACAACAAGCTCACGCCGGAGCCGAACGAGGCTGTGTTCTTCAACCTGCTGTGGTGGGCGCTGGGCAAACTGGCGCGGTGGAGCGGGCTGAGCCTGCCGCTGGTGTATCAACTCTTTCGGGTCGTCGCTGCTGTGGCCTTCCTCATCCTGGCTTACTGGTTCTGTGGGCTATTTCTGCCCGACCGGGGCCAACGGCGCACCGCGTTTCTATTAATCGCCTTCGGCAGCGGCCTGGGCTGGATTTGGGTTGTGCTCAAGTATCTGAGCGGGGCCTCCGATGTCGCCTATCCCTTTGACGTGTACACGGTTGAGCCGAACACCTTCCTGGGGATCATGGCCTTCCCCCATTTCATCCAAGCCGCCTCTTTGCTGTTGATCGTGTTTGCGCTGGCGCTGTTGGCTTTTGAACGGCGACGCTTGCGTGAAGCCTTCCTGGCCGGCCTGGTCGCCTTCGTGCTGGGCCTGACCCACGCCTATGACTTGCTTCTAGTTTACGCAGTGGTGGGCGCTTTCGCATTGGTTCTACTGTGGCGCGAAGGGTTTTCGTCTCGGCTGATCCTGATCCCGGCCAGCATCGTGGCGGTCTCCGTCGGGCCGGCGGTCTACTCGGTGTACATCACCAGTGCCTTCCCGGTGTGGCGGGAGGTGTTGGCGCAATTCGTGAACGCCGGCGCCTGGACGCCCAGCCCGCCCCATTTGCTGGTGCTATTAGGGGTGCCCTTCTGGGTGGCGCTGTTCACCCTGGTTTTACCGCAGAAATTGCCTGGGTTAAGGAGGGAGGCGGTCGTCCCCCTTGCCCCTGTAGACATTGCGCTAAACAGGCGCGAGCTGTTCCTGAAGACCTGGTTTGTGGTCAACTTTTTCGTGGTGTATGTCCCGCTGAGCTACCAGATTCACTATTTGAACGGCTGGCAGGTGCCCATCGCGATCCTGGCGACGCTGGGGTTCTATCGGCGTGTGATCCCCTGGCTGAAGCGACGAACGACGAATGACGGGGGACGGAGGACGCCGGCCTTTGGGCGGTTGAGCTTTGAGGCTGCGCTGGCGGGCCTGCTGATCGCGGCGGCCTTGCCGACCAATGTGTATCTGCTGGCCTGGCGTTTCGTGGACCTGGGCCGCTATAGCCATCCCTACTATCTTGCCCGCGATGAGTGGGAGGCGCTGCGCTGGCTGGCTGCCAATGCCCCGCCTGATGCGGTGGTGTTCAGTTCAGCGGACATCGGCCAGTATATACCCAGCATGACTGGCGGGCGCGCCTTCTTGGCCCACTGGGCGATGACCGCCGATCTGTATCGCAAACAGGAGATTGTGCGGGCGTTCTTCAACACGACCATGGATGACTCTGAGCGTGTCGCTGTCCTTCAGGCCTCCAAGGTGCGCTACATTTTCTGGGGCGAGGCGGAGCGTAAACTGGGGCCACTCCATCCTGATGTACTTCCCTTTGTCTGGCGTGTGTATGCATCGCCACAGGCGGTTATTTATCAGGTGACGGAGTTGTCAACGGACTCAGGAGATGGATTAAAGGCCGATGGCGAAAGTGATTGAGACGGAGCATCTTGCCTGGTATCGGGTATATTTTGCCAGGGTCCGGTTGCACATGCGTGCAGAGACGGCCTTATTAACCATGTTGGCCGTCATGGTGCTGACATTGTCGCTGGTAAATCTGCCGTACTGGCGACGCACCTGGTTTGATGAGGGTTCGCATTTGCTTGTGCCCAAGACATTGGTGCAGTTGGGGCGCTATGCCTACGCAAGTTCCGAGGGGTTCCGCACCTATGGTCCGACGCTCAGTGTGGGGCCGACGGTGTTGCTGCCCATCGCCCTGGCCTTCAAGCTGTTTGGCATCGGGCTGCTCCAGGCGCGGCTGGTCATGGTCGCTTACTTGCTCTTGACCTTCGTCGTGGCCTACCGGTTGACGCGGCATCTATATGGCAGCATGGTCGCCCTGATGGGCGGCTTCCTGCTGCTCACCTCGCGGGGTGTGAACATCCTGGAGTATGGCCGTCAGGTGCTGGGCGAGATGCCGGCGCTGTTCTTCTGGCTGGTGGGCGTCCTGCTCTGGTTTCATGCCCTCACCCCCATTTCTCCCCAGACAGGGGAGGGGCGAGGGGCGAGGGTGAAGCTGTGGCGTATTGCCAGCGGCATCCTCTTTGGGTTGGCGATGATCACCAAGAACCAGATCGCCCTGATCATCCCGCCCACGCTGGTTGTGGTCTGGGGGCTAAACGCATTGTACTATCGGCAGGTTCGGCACGCGGACTTTGCACTCCCGCTGATGATCGCCTTAGGTCTCTACGCAATCTGGATGGCGGTTTTGTTGATTTTCCTCGGCGATGGAAATCTGGCGGCTAATCTGGCCCTGTTGCGCCAGGCCTCCGGTGGGGCCCTGTTTGTCTTCAAGCCGGAGCGGGTGCTGAGCAGCCTGAAGTTCCTGCTGGGATTGGATGTGTTCTACGGGTTCCTCGTGCCGGCGTTGCTGTATGCTATCGGCCTGAGCCTGCGCCGTGACCTGGAAGGGCTTAAGAACGCCCTGTTGGTTGTCTTCGTAGCCCTGGTATTAGGCTGGTATGCCTTCGGCTCCATTGGCTGGGAACGCTACGCCTTCCCAGGGCTGGCGGTGGCCAGCTTGTTTGTGGCACGGCTGTTCCATGACTTGATCGCCATGGCCCGATCCATCGGGGAGCGTGTGGGCACGAGGCGCCTGCTCACGCCGCTGACGATTGCCTTGATCGGGCTGTTTGTGCTAGTCATCGGACGCCCACTGGTTTATTACACCCGAGCCATCTTCTTTCAGCCGGACGATGGCCCGCAGCGAATGGCGGCATACCTGAACACCCATATCGGTCAGACGGCTTTAATTGAAACCTGGAGCCCAGAACTAGGCTTTCTCACCGATCATCGCTATCACTATCCGCCGCCGGAGATACTTGACAAGGTGGTACGTGCTGCCTGGTTGGGCGAACCGTCTCAGCCGGAAATATATGACTTCCGCGCCTACCAGCCGGATTATCTGGTCCTTGACCCTACCCCGATGCGGGTAATTTATCCAACACAGTTCGTTGAAGGGGGGTATCGGCTGGTAATTTCGCTGGGTGGGTATGATTTGTATGCGAGGAAAGATGGTTCGTAAAGGCAAAGGGCATCATGCTTCGGCCTTCCTGACGTTGGTTTTGGCTCTCGCCGTGATGTCGGTGGGACGCACTCAATCGGTCACAGCCGATGAGATCTCACCGGCAGGGGAGTCATCAGCGACGGCTTCGCGCTGGAGTCCGCCGGTGCTGGTCTCCACGACGACTTGGATCTCGTGGTTCCCAGATATTGCGGTGGACGATGCTGGTCGGGCTTATTTGGTTTGGGCAAGTGGCTCAACACGGAATGGCCAGATCCTGGATCAGGTGCTGTTCAGTATGTGGGATGGGACAGGTTGGTCGCGACCTAATGATATTTTCGCGCCTAGCAGCGGTGGCTTTAACACCCGTTCGGTCATTGCTGTAGATAGCCTTGGGCAGTTGCATATGATTTATCGGGAATACACCAACCTGCGTTATACCCATGCGTCGGCTGAGTTAGCTGAACGCCCAGTGGCCTGGCGCCCTGGTCAGCTTATTAGCGGTAGTGGCGGTGGTTACTATTCCGCCCTGGCTGTGGATAGCCAGGGGACCATTCACGCTGTCTGGAGCGAGGTGGTCTCCGATGAGCCTGGTCGCCCTATCATATGGTTTGGTACGGAAGCCGGCGCGGTGAGGCTGATAGAAAACAAATGGGATCGGTATCAGGCTGGCGAGGGCCTGACAAATAGGACAGTCTATGCCATTTTGGAGGACACGGCGGGCAACCAGTGGTTCGGCACGGCCGTCGGCACGTTTCGCTTTGATGGGGTTAACTGGTCGCGCCTCACCGCTGCCGATGGGCTGGCAGACAACGAAGTGCATGCGATTTACGAAGACCGCCAGGGGAACATGTGGTTCGGCACCGCCCACGGGGTGAGCCGCCTGCCCTTTTCAAATGCCCAGGGTGCGAGAGGCTATGTCTCTGAACAGATCCGATTGGAAACCTATACGCGCGCGGAGGGCTTGGCCGGGGATAGGGTGAACGCCATCATTCAGGACAGGCAGGGCAACCTGTGGTTTGGCACAGATGATGGCCTGAGCCGTTTTGATGGGGCGAACTGGACCAACTACCGGCAGGGCAGCAGCGGCCATACATTAATTGGGAAGCGCGTGCTGGCGTTATATGTGGATCGGTTGGGCGCTCTGTGGGTAGGGACAGAGCGGGGGCTGATGCGGATAGAGGGGGACAACTGGCAACGATTGACCCGCGCCAATGGTCTGGCCGGGGATCGGATCTACGCTATTCTGGAGGATGCGCAGGGGGTGTTGTGGGTCGGCACCGATAAAGGGGTGAGCCACTACGACGGCAGGAACTGGCAGACCGAGGCCGGTGCTGGGGAGGGGCCGGTTTATGCCGTGCTGCTGGATAGCGAGGAGGTTTACTGGTTGGGTACAGAACACGGCGTGGTTCGTTACGACGGCAAGACCTGGCAGACGCTTCCCATGGAGCAGGGAGGCGGGCGTGTCCTGGCACTGGCCCAGGACAAGATCGTGAATGCGCTTTGCCCTAACTGCTCCGAGATCTTCTACAGACGCTCCACCGACAGCGGTCTGACCTGGTCGGCGCCGATCAACCTGTCGCGTTCGCCGACGGGTTCAACTAAACCGCAAATTAAGCTGAATGGCAAAGGGGGAGTCTATGTGACCTGGGATGAGGGCTGGGACTTCTATACTAGTCGCGGTTCGCCATACGCTGTGGCCTATACTTATTCATATGATAATGGTCAGACCTGGGCCGCCCCGACTGTTTTCCGTGCCCCAACCTCGGTGGGCGCCGCTCAACAGATCACGCTGGGGGTTGGCAGCGCCAGTCAACTGGTGGTCGTGTGGCGGGTTGAAGCCGGGCTGAGGCCGGAGAGCCGTGAGGTGTACTATCAGGTCTCCAACGACCGCGGGCGGACCTGGTCGCCGCCGCGGCGGTTGGAGGGAGTCAACGCCCGCGACTGGCTGACCGGCCTGGATAACTACACCTCGGCCAGCGACAGCGCCGGCCACGTTCATCTGGCATTGGTCACCCAGACGGATAACATCACCGCCACCCAATATAGCCTGGTTCACCTGGAATGGGATGGGCTGCGCTGGAGTGCGCCGGAGGCGGTGTTCACCTCAGAGGACCTGCCCGAATGGCCGCGCCTGGCGATCGGGGGCGGCAATCAGGTGTTCCTGACCTGGTTTGTGCGACCAAAAGAGGAAATCTGGAGCGGAGGTCACTATACGGTGTGGGCGTCGCACATGCAAGCCGACGCGCCGCGGATCATCTCCACACCTCCACCCACGCCGACACCCAGCCCCACGCCAACGCCTGTCCCACCTCCACCCACTCCCACACCGCTCTCGCTCCCTCCCCGTACCGATGAGGGAGGAGGGGACATCCGTGGGCGGCCCAACCTGGATTATAGCGCGGTGGCGACGATGGCGCTGGCCGCCCTGCCGGCTATGCTCTGGCTGGCCGTGGTCATCGGGGTGCGCCGGTTTCGGCATAAGGGATGAAACCTGAGCGTCCCATGCGCATCCTTATGATCACCCAGGTCCTGCCCTATCCGTTGGATAGCGGGCCGAAGTTCAAGACCTATCACGTGCTGAAGTACCTGGCCGAACGGCACGAGGTGACCCTGGCCTCCTTCGTCCGCGAGGACGATGACCCGCGTGCGCTGGCGCACCTGGAGGGTCTGTGCCAGGCGGTGCACACGGCGCCGATGACGCGCTCGCGCCTTCAGGATATGGGCTTCATGCTGGCCAGCCTGGCGACGAATCGCCCCTTCCTCATGCTGCGCGATGAGCGCCGGGCGATGCGGGCCATTTTACGGCGAATCGCCGGGCCGCAGGATGGCCACACACAGCCCCCCAGTTTTGATGTCGTTTATGCGGACCAGTTGAATATGGCCGCCTATGCCTTGGGGGTGCCGGCCCGGCGGCGGGTGCTGGACGAGCACAATGTGCTGTGGGCACTGTGCCGGCGCATCTGTGCCACGCTGCCGCAGGGGCCGAAGCGTTGGGCCTTGGAGCGCGAATGGCGCCTGTTGCGCCGCTATGAGCGCGAGATGACGCGCCGATTTGACCTCATCCTCACCGTTAGCCAGGAGGATAAGGCAGCGTTGGCTGAGGTCGCCGACGGCCCGGCGCAGATTGAGGTTTTGCCCATCGCCATTGACCCCGGGGATGGGCCTCTGCCCCGCGATCCGACGGGGCCGCACATCCTGCACCTGGGGACGATGTTTTGGCCTCCCAACGCGGATGGGGTGCTTTGGTTCGCCCGCGAGGTGTACCCGCGCATCCGCGCCCGGCTACCGCAGGTGCGCTTCAGCGTTGTCGGTGCGGACCCGCCCGCTGAGGTGCGCGCCTTATCCGCCCAGGATGCCAGCATTGCGGTGACCGGCTATGTGGCGGATGCGCAGCCGATCCTTCAGAAGAGCAGCGTGTTGGTTGTGCCGCTGCGGGCGGGGGGCGGAATGCGCGTCAAGGTCCTCAACGCGCTGGCCCAGGGGTTGCCGGTGGTGACGACGACGATAGGCTGCGAGGGGATCGCGGTGGTGCCGGGGCGCGACTTGCTGGTGGCGGATACGCCGGAGGCCTTCGCCGAAGCGGTGTTGCGCGTCCTGACGGATGAGGAGTTGGCCCGGACGTTGGCGGCCAATGGCCGCCACCTGGTTGAGCAGAAGTACGATTATCGCATCGTGTGCCAGAAATTAGAGGCCATCTGCGCATGAGGATTTTGTTCATCTCCCCCTATATCCCTACGCCCATCCGCACCCGGCCCTATAACCTCATCCGGGCGCTGGCGCGGCGCGGGCATGCCCTCACCTTGCTGGCCCTGCGGGCCCCGGGGGACCCGGCGATGCCGCCCGATGAGATCATCCGGGCCTGCCAGCGCTGGGCGGTTGTGCCGCTTTCGCCCGGGCGTGTGCTCTGGAACGCCTTGTGGGCCATCCCCCAGGATGTGCCTTTGCAGGCGGCGTATTCGCGCTCGCCCCAACTGATTGACCTGATCCGGCAGACCCTCAAGGGCACTCTGTCCTCTGGCTTTGATGTGCTCCATATTGAGCATCTGCGGGGTGCGCTCCTGGGCCTGGCGGTTCAGGGGCTGCCCAGGGTCTACGACGCAGTGGATTGCATCAGCCTGCTGTTTGAGCGGGCCTGGCGTCAGGCGCCCTCGTGGCGACATCGGCTCATGGCCGGGCTGGACCTGGCGCGGACGCGGCGCTTTGAGGGGCGCCTGATCGCCGCGATGGACGCCGTCCTGGTCAGTTCAGCCGAAGACGGCGCAGCGCTGGCCAGGCTCTGTCCGCCCGAAGCCGCCTCGCGTGTTACAGTCCTTCCCAATGGGGTGGACCTGGGCTATTTTCAGCCGGTTGAGGGGGATGAGGCAGAGCGCAGCGGGGTGGCCTTCAGCGGTAAGATGAGCTATCACGCCAACATCGCGGCGGCGCTTGACCTGGCCCAGACGATCATGCCCCTTGTCTGGGAGAGCGATCCGGAGGTGCAGCTCACCATCGCCGGCAAGGACCCGCCCCGCGAGGTGAGGCGGCTGGGGCGTGACCCCCGCATCCAGGTGACCGGGAGCGTGCCCGACCTGCGCCCGATCCTGGTTCGGGCTGCGGTGGTGGCCTGCCCCTTGCGCTATGGGGCGGGCATCCAGAACAAGGTGCTGGAGGCGATGGCCCTGGGGCGGCCGGTGGTCGCCAGCGCGCAGGCGGCGGTCGCGCTCAGCGCCACGCCGGGGCGCGACCTGCTTGTAGGGCATAGCCCGGGCGAGTTTGCCCAGCAGGTGATTCGCTTGTTAGGCGACCCCGGTCTGCGGCGGGGGATCGGCCAGGCGGGCCGGCGCTATGTTGAAGCGCATCACGACTGGGACGACATCGCCGCGCGGCTGGAAGGGGTCTATCGTGAGGCGGTTTCAGGGAAGGTCTCTATTGGCGATGCGCTGGTCAGCGGAGTGAGGGCATGAGGCGCAGATGCAATCGCGACGGCTGGACGATCTTCCTCATCCTGCTGGCCTGCTATGCCTATTTCCTGCCGCGTTGGGCGGACTGGAATCAGAACTCGCGTTTTGACCTCGTCCGTGCGGTTGTGGAGAAGGGCACGCTAGCCATTGATGACTATGCTGCCAACACCGGCGACTACGCTACGGTGAACGGCCATATCTACAGCGATAAGGCGCCTGGCCTGTCGTTGGCGGCGGCCCCGATTTACAGTGTGGTGCATCGTCTGCTGTCTATTCCAGGGGTGGATGGGTTGGTTCAACGTCTGGCCGCTAGCCCGGCCTTTGCAGAGACGCTCAATCCGGCTGGCAGCGGCCTGCTTCGCCACAAGGTCCATGCCGCGCTGGGCCTGAGCGCGGTCACCTTCTTCCTGGTGATGCTGCCCTCGGCTCTGTTAGGCCCGCTGCTCTACGCCTTTCTGGGGCATTTGGGCTTCTCCAGGCCGGTTTGCGTGGCGACGCCGCTGATTTATGGGTTGGCGACGATCGCCTTCCCTTACTCGGGCGCGTTCTACGCGCACCAGTTTACGGCGGTGCTGCTATTTGTCGCCTTCTACCTGGCCTTCTTGATGCGTCGCCGTCGCCTGGGTTCAGGCGCCATGCCGGTTATCGGGTTTCTGCTGGCCTACAGCGTGATCAGTGAGTACCCCACGGCGCTGATCGCAGGTGCGATTGCACTCTATGCGCTGATCGCCGTGCCGGATCGGCGCTGGGCGCTGGGGGCGATCTTGGCGGGGCTTCCCCCGCTGGTGATGCTGGGGCTGTATAACGCCGCCATTTTCGGGACGCCGTTCAAGCTGGGCTACGAATACTCCACGCTCTGGGCCGAGACGCACCGGGTTGGATTTTTAAGCCTGAGCTTCCCCACGCTGGAGGCGTTGTGGGGGATCACCTTCAGTGCCTATCGTGGGCTGTACTTCCTGTCGCCGGTGCTCCTGCTCACCTGGCCAGGGCTGGTGCGCTTCTGGAAAGCGCGCGAATGGCGGGCCGAATCCATCCTCTGCGGCTGGGCGGTGGTGAGCTTTATGCTGTTTAATGCCTCGTCCGTCATGTGGGCGGGGGGATATTCCATTGGCCCGCGCTACCTCGTGCCGATGCTGCCTTTTGCTGCGGTGGCGCTTGGGTTTGGTCTGGCGGCAGCGTTCGGGCGGCGCTGGTCATGGGCTCTGGTGCTGGTCCTGACCCTCTGGTCGTTTAGCCTGGTCTGGATTGAGACGATCGGTGGGCAGGCTTTTCCTGATTACACGCCTGGGCCGCTGATCAATTATTCTCTGCCCAGGCTAGTTGCGGGCGACATTGCGCGCAACCTGGGCATGGCGTTTGGCCTGCGCAGTTGGGAGAGTTTGCTGCCGTTGGTATGCCTCATGATCTTTTTAACATGGCAGCTGACCCGAAATATTAGATATTAGGGGGTTTAGGAAGCTCATGGGGTTTGCCTTGCAGGGTAAGCATAAGTACTTATGAGGGCAAGGAGTCTAAGCTGAACTTGCAATTATATTAGCCCAACGAGGTGTTTTCTTACTTATCCTTATATGATCCATAATCGAACTCCTCCTTGAATGTGTTCAGACACGAAGTCTGTCTAATGGCGTTAATTGGCTTGTGTATACTTGTCTTTGCAAGTTACATGGCTGGCTTGAGTAATAAACCAGTTGCAGAGGCTTTCGATAAGCCACAAGCAAACTTAGAGTTAAGGTCGGATAGGCAATTTCGGCCTGTGGGTGCAATATTAATACTGGCGATCCAGTCCATAGCAGGTTCAGGTAATACTAACCCTGAAGCCTACCACTTGTTTGGTCTTGCCGTACATATAACGACTGTTCTGGCAGTATTTCTGTTAGCATATCGTTTAATGTCATCGCAAAATAGTGCTCTAGCCGTAGCTCTCATTTTTGCACTGTATCCCCGACATCACGAGGTAGTGTTCTGGGTGGCAGCGTATACGCACATTATTATGACTGCTTATCTGCTCTTCAGCTTTAACCTTTATCTAAAGTGGAGGCGGGTAACAAAAACTCGTTGGTTATTCATTTCGTTAATTCTATTTGTCCTGGCAATATTAGGCAACGAGGCTGCCGTTGTCGGGATCTTACTTTTCCTTATGTACGAATTATTTTGGGAACGTGACCAGTTAAAGGCAGATCTGAAAGGCAAGGTACTAGTGCTAATCCATTTATTATGGCCATTTGTAGCAGTTGTGCTCATATATCTTAGCCTTTTTGTGATCGCTCTAGGGGGGGGTATCAAGCTTTGTCACAAGTATGACTGAGACTACTTTTTACCGCATACGTCTTAGTCTAGATCAGTTGAAAGATCTTGGAGGATATCTTTGTTATATGTTCTTTTTATTTGTGCCTTTGCGCTCAATCGGTTCGGTGCTGATCAAGGTTGGAATGCTGGTGGTCACCAGCGTAGCGCTAGGAATATCTGTGTTATGGGGATCGCGGTTAGTGCGCTTTGGGGTGATCTGGATCATCATCACATTTCTGCCTTATGTTCTGCTTGTCCCATTCGGGAACGCTGATCGCTACTTTTATTTGCCATCGGTTGGCTTTTGCCTTGCCATAGTTGGTGCTTTCCAGGAGATTAGTGCTTCCATCGCCAAGCGGTTCGGACCGAGAGGTTTTCAACTGGTATTGGGGGCTGGTATGGCTGTGTTCGCCGTTTATGCAGTGCTGGCATTTAGCGCGATTCAAGAGCGGGCGAACGAATGGCGCGAAGCTGGAGAGATGGTTGATCAAATGCTCTCCCAGGTATATACCCTGCATCCAACTGTTGAACCAGGCATAACCATGTACTTCTTAGGTCTTCCCAAACGATATAAACAGGCGGCGTTCATGGCCTCCGGTATGCGGTCAGCGTTAGTTGTACATTATAATCAGCCTGCCTTGCGTGTATATACAGGCGATCATCCGGATTTGTTGTCCGCGGTTAAGAAAGCTATGCCTGGGGCGCCGAGGAACGGGCAGGTGTATGTTTATATTTATGACGATGGCAGGCTGATAGATTACTCATCTAGCTACAGTGATCCAGCAGTGCAGACACTCCTGGAAACCTACGCCTATTTTGATTAAGGTTCGTGCTTCACCCTGATCTGGCTGGGGTGGTGGACGATGATGGCGGGGTCACCCTGATACCAGCCGATTCGTCCGGTCACCTGAATCACCTGCCCCACCTGATACTGCCTGTCAGGTGTCCCCCCAAAGTTATCCCAATCCTCCTTCAAGATGCGCACCACCAAGGCCCCCATGTGGGGCTTCTGGAATCCCAGGTACACCGCCTTGCCATTGTTGATGATCTCAGCAATTCTCCCCTCTACGATCTTCACTTCCCCTGCATATGCCCGCGCTTGCGTGTGGGTGATCACCTTGGGCTCACGTATGTCGGTCTCTTCTACGGCTATGGTATCTCTTGTCTCATCCTTGGCTTGGGGACTCAACCGTAGCGGCTGATTAGGGCCCAAGGGATTGCCATGTTCCAGGGCGACAATCGCGCCGTCATTGGTTCTGAAATACACGGTGTTATTACTCACCACCCAGACCGCATAGCCACTCCAATACTGGTCCCAGATTCCGTGTGCGCTTGGGTTGTAAATGTAGAAGCCGGCCGGGTAATTGCGACCGGAACTGGACAGGCCAGGGGGATAGGGGCAATAGTGACTGGGATCAAAGGCACATGTGTCCGTCTTGACAATTAGATGGGGTAAATAGGCCGACGTGATCTGATTGTAGAATGAGCCACGATTGGATGAGCGGTCGAGTACCTGGATGGGATATGTGAACTCAAAGTGGGCTCCGAACAAGTAGTCTCCAGCCATCGTGACAAAGGGTTGCTCATCGGTGAGAAGAAACTCGTTGATGTCAGGCTGATTCATTGGCCAGTCATAATTGATGAAGCGCACGTAGCCAGCCTGAAACCCTGGCACGGTGGTGTCATCCAGCAGCATTTCGCCGAAGTGGGAATCCCAACGGCCATCATACAAGGTGTGCCCTCGGATGATAGTGTACACCACTTCCGTCCCATCTGCGAATCGCTTAACGGCTGGCTGGGGGCCCATAGGCAGATAGCCACCATCTCCCCAGCCGCCATGTCCGAGGTTGGCGATGAAGGGGACAGAACCGTCGTCCAAATCCAGGGCAAACAGGGCTTGTTGATCTGGACGGGATTGTAAGTTGGAACGCATGGTGGCATTGTCGGTGGGCCAGGGATTCCAGGTCCATAGGGTATTCCAATCCAGGCGTAGCTTGATCAATACATATCCGTGCACCTCCGCGATCACTGGCCAGCCGTTGAGGACCTCGGCATAGTTGCTGCTGCTGCCGGGGTCGCCTGGCTGCCTCACGGTGGGTTTAACCCGCCAGGCTTGGGAGCCGGTGGTGTTGTTGATGGCGTGGACGTACAGGTCTTGGGAGGCCACCACCACGCGGTTGCGGGAGGGGGAGTAGGCGGGCGGGGTGTGCACAGGGGAGCCGGCGTTATAGCTCCAAATTTGCGTCATGGTGTACTTGTTGACGGCGTAGACGCTAGCGCCCATAGCGAAGAACACGCGGTCACCCCACAGGGCGGGAGGCAGGGGCAGGGTGCTGGAGGCGCCGGTGGGGAACTGGGCCAGGGTGGCGCCGGTAGCGGCGTTGAGCTTGTACAGGCTGCCGTTGGTGGAGACGACGAACAGGGCAACGGTGTCGGGGTCGTAGGCGGGGGTGGAGTTGATGGCCCCGCCGGGGTTGGTGTTCCACAGCACGCTGCCGTTGGCTTCGCTGAGGGCGAAGACGCCGCGGCTGCCGGCGGCGATGTAGACGCGGCCGCCGCCGGTGATGGGCTGGACGTTTCTGGGCAGGCCGAACTTGCCGGGGATGACGCCGCCGTTAGGGTCGGGGCCGTTCCAGGCCCATTTCCAACGCCAGGGGGTGGGGACGACCTGGTCGGTGTAGCCGGTGTGTTGGGCGTCGTGGGCGTGCTGGCTCCACTCGCCTGGGGCGCCTGGGGGTGGGGAGGTGGGGGTGGGGGAGGGAGCGCCCGCTGTGGCGGTGGGCGTGGGGGTGCGAGTCGGTGTGCGTGTGGGCGTTACGGTTGATGGTGTCGGCGTATTCGTGCGCGTCGGCGTCGCTGTCGGAGGGATAGGCGTATTTGTCCGTGTCGGCGTGTTCGTTGCCGATATAGGCGTGTTCGTCCGTGTGGGCGTGGCGGTGGGTGGGATGGGTGTATTGGTGCGTGTCGGCGTAGCCGTGGGTGGGACAGGTGTATTCGTGCGCGTAGGCGTCGCTGTCGCTGGGGCGGGCGTGTTCGTCCGTGTGGGCGTGGCGGTGGGCGGAAGCGGTGTGTTCGTGCCCGTCGGCGTGGGGGACGGCGCAGGCGATGACGTGTTGGTCGGTGTGGCGGTCGGCGTGGTGGGCGTGTCGTATTCCACGTAAATCGGCTTCTCCGTCACCGTGGCCACTGTCGCGTGTATGGCCAGCACCTCCCCATCGCGGCTGGTGATCGTCGCCGGCCCTTCTAACGCTACCGTCGTCGTGTAGGGATTCGCTGCTGCCGCCCACATCACGTCCAACGTCTGTCCATCCCGCGTAAACCGCGTGACCCGATAGCTGCCCGCGTTCGTAAATCTCACAAACGTCGCCCCGCTCACCTTCTGCGCCATCACGCGCAACGCCTGATACGCCGGCCGGGGCGTGTAATCATTGTATGTGATCGTGTAGCCGCTGCTGTCCCGCAGGGCGAACACCATCTGCGCCTCCACGCCGGCGACAGAGACCCCCAGCATCGTCGCCCGCACCAGGAAGCTCGCCTGCTGGTCCTCGCTCACGCCGGCCGTGTCCCAGCCGTATTCCGTCACCCACAGGGGCTTGACGCCATACTGATTGGCGTAGGTCACAAAGTCCATGAGCCGCTGGCGGTAGGGCGCCCAGGTGTACTCCGGGATGGCGTTGCCCATGTAGGCACGGAAGGCGCTGGCGTCAAAATAGGCCCAGGCCCCGGCAGCCGCCAGTGCGTCCAGATAGTCAATGTCAATGCAGGGGTAGGGTATTGAACCACATCGCGCCGCGCTGATGCCGCCCAGCACGACCGTGGCCGCGGGGTCTATGCCCTTGATCACCTGATAGGCCACACGCAGCAGCCGGGTGTAGTCGGCGGCGTTCGGCGTGGGATGCCAGCCGGCGTAGGTATTCTGATCGTTCCAGATCTGCCAGGCGCGCACCTGGCCGCGATAGCGCGTCACGATCGTGCGCAGCATGTCTGCATAGTGGTTTGCCGGGTCGGTGATGGGCAGGTCAATGCCCAGAGGCAGGCAGCGGGTCGGGTCGGGGTCGTCCGGGCAGGAGGAGGCCCAGAGGGGCGTCTGGTTCAGGTTAACCAGGATGGAAAGCCCCTGGCTGGCGAGCGCTGAAATGGCCCGGTCGGTGGCCGTCCAGTTCCAGGCGTTGTCGGAAGGCTCAATCTGCGGCCAGGAGACCGGCTCGCGTGCCCAGCCAAGGCCGGCGTCATACACCAGTTGCGCGATCCTGCCGGCATCGTTTGACAATTGCACTGCGGCGCTGCGGATGCCGAAGCGCCCATCCACCGCCGGGGGCGGCGTAGATGTGGCTGTGCGGGTGGGTGTAGCGCTGGGCGAGACGGGCGTGTTCGTCCGGGTGGGCGTGGCCGTAGGTGGAAGCGGCGTGTTGGTGCGCGTAGGGGTGGCGCTGGGTGAGACAGGTGTGTTCGTTCGTGTCGGTGTGGCCGTCGGCGGGACGGGCGTATTCGTGCGCGTGGGCGTCGTTGTGGGCGTTCGTGTAGGCGTGGGGGTCGTTGTCGTGGTATAGGTGATGACCAGCCTGGGGGCATTGGCTGCAGCCCCATCAAAGCTGACCACAAACTTGCGAGTGTACGGCCCGCCACTCCCCTGTAGGATGATGGCAAGCGCGTTCCCCGCCGCCCAGCCAGGCCGGTTGACCACTTCCTGGATCACCCCGGCCATCTCATCCAAGGCATACCAGGTGTTGGCCTGCCACTGCACATCCGAATCGTGCGCCACCCGCTGGCTGGTGCGGGGGCGTTGGGAGGGGCGATTAGTGCTGGAGAAGGGCAGGCTGTTGTCCGCGGCCTCCGCCGCGATGGACATCTGGATGCGGATCCACTGGCTTTGGCTGGAGAAGACCTCCAGGTGGGCGGAGAGGATGGTGGCGCCTTGGGGGAGGGGGACGTTGGTGAAGCGCAGGCCGGTGAAGCTGGCGGAGGTGGAGGCGGCGGTGCCGAGCCAGATGGTGTTGAAGGCGGGCTCAAAGGAGCTTCCGTCCTCGTTGACGTCGTCGTTGGACGCGGCTACCTGCAGGGTGATGGAGGTCGGTGTGGCGGTCGGTGGGATAGGGGTGCCGGTCCGCGTTGGGCTTGGTGTGGACGTTCTCGTGGGTGTGGCAGTTGGGTTTCCAACGGCATTTTGGATGACCGGCAAGTAGGCTACATAAGTGGTCATAGGCCCGGGCCGAACGTCGCCGCTCTGAATTGGGCCGGGGACACCTTGACCGAGGCTACCGGAGGGCGCCAGGACGGTATCGCGGGCAGGTTGGTTGCCGATAAGCAAAATAAAGGCAGCGATCAGGATTGCGGCAACAGCTAACCCAAGCGCTTGCCAGCGACCAACCGCTGGGGATTTGCTTTGGATCACGATCTGTTCTCCGGAAGCGGCGAAGCAGACCCCTCTTAATCCGACGGCCCTTCTTTTGCTTCGCCACGCCGACAGGATAATTCTTGAGAGGGCATAAAGAGTGATAAATAACCTGTGACCGGTCTTCTCCAGAGCCCAGTTCAAGCCTGAAATGTAGATTCTATCAATGACTTCCAAATACTGCAACCTCACTGCAATCTCGCTCGGGGCTCAAGCCCCTCCTACTTCACCCTGATCTGGCTGGGGTGGTGGACGATGATGGCGGGGTCACCCTGATACCAGCCGATTCGTCCGGTCACCTGAATCACCTGCCCCACCTGATACTGCCTGTCAGGTGTCCCCCCAAAGTTATCCCAATCCTCCTTCAAGATGCGCACCACCAAGGCCCCCATGTGGGGCTTCTGGAATCCCAGGTACACCGCCTTGCCATTGTTGATGATCTCAGCAATTCTCCCCTCTACGATCTTCACTTCCCCTGCATATGCCCGCGCTTGCGTGTGGGTGATCACCTTGGGCTCACGTATGTCGGTCTCTTCTACGGCTATGGTATCTCTTGTCTCATCCTTGGCTTGGGGACTCAACCGTAGCGGCTGATTAGGGCCCAAGGGATTGCCATGTTCCAGGGCGACAATCGCGCCGTCATTGGTTCTGAAATACACGGTGTTATTACTCACCACCCAGACCGCATAGCCACTCCAATACTGGTCCCAGATTCCGTGTGCGCTTGGGTTGTAAATGTAGAAGCCGGCCGGGTAATTGCGACCGGAACTGGACAGGCCAGGGGGATAGGGGCAATAGTGACTGGGATCAAAGGCACATGTGTCCGTCTTGACAATTAGATGGGGTAAATAGGCCGACGTGATCTGATTGTAGAATGAGCCACGATTGGATGAGCGGTCGAGTACCTGGATGGGATATGTGAACTCAAAGTGGGCTCCGAACAAGTAGTCTCCAGCCATCGTGACAAAGGGTTGCTCATCGGTGAGAAGAAACTCGTTGATGTCAGGCTGATTCATTGGCCAGTCATAATTGATGAAGCGCACGTAGCCAGCCTGAAACCCTGGCACGGTGGTGTCATCCAGCAGCATTTCGCCGAAGTGGGAATCCCAACGGCCATCATACAAGGTGTGCCCTCGGATGATAGTGTACACCACTTCCGTCCCATCTGCGAATCGCTTAACGGCTGGCTGGGGGCCCATAGGCAGATAGCCACCATCTCCCCAGCCGCCATGTCCGAGGTTGGCGATGAAGGGGACAGAACCGTCGTCCAAATCCAGGGCAAACAGGGCTTGTTGATCTGGACGGGATTGTAAGTTGGAACGCATGGTGGCATTGTCGGTGGGCCAGGGATTCCAGGTCCATAGGGTATTCCAATCCAGGCGTAGCTTGATCAATACATATCCGTGCACCTCCGCGATCACTGGCCAGCCGTTGAGGACCTCGGCATAGTTGCTGCTGCTGCCGGGGTCGCCTGGCTGCCTCACGGTGGGTTTAACCCGCCAGGCTTGGGAGCCGGTGGTGTTGTTGATGGCGTGGACGTACAGGTCTTGGGAGGCCACCACCACGCGGTTGCGGGAGGGGGAGTAGGCGGGCGGGGTGTGCACAGGGGAGCCGGCGTTATAGCTCCAAATTTGCGTCATGGTGTACTTGTTGACGGCGTAGACGCTAGCGCCCATAGCGAAGAACACGCGGTCACCCCACAGGGCGGGAGGCAGGGGCAGGGTGCTGGAGGCGCCGGTGGGGAACTGGGCCAGGGTGGCGCCGGTAGCGGCGTTGAGCTTGTACAGGCTGCCGTTGGTGGAGACGACGAACAGGGCAACGGTGTCGGGGTCGTAGGCGGGGGTGGAGTTGATGGCCCCGCCGGGGTTGGTGTTCCACAGCACGCTGCCGTTGGCTTCGCTGAGGGCGAAGACGCCGCGGCTGCCGGCGGCGATGTAGACGCGGCCGCCGCCGGTGATGGGCTGGACGTTTCTGGGCAGGCCGAACTTGCCGGGGATGACGCCGCCGTTAGGGTCGGGGCCGTTCCAGGCCCATTTCCAACGCCAGGGGGTGGGGACGACCTGGTCGGTGTAGCCGGTGTGTTGGGCGTCGTGGGCGTGCTGGCTCCACTCGCCTGGGGCGCCTGGGGGTGGGGAGGTGGGGGTGGGGGAGGGAGCGCCCGCTGTGGCGGTGGGCGTGGGGGTGCGAGTCGGTGTGCGTGTGGGCGTTACGGTTGATGGTGTCGGCGTATTCGTGCGCGTCGGCGTCGCTGTCGGAGGGATAGGCGTATTTGTCCGTGTCGGCGTGTTCGTTGCCGATATAGGCGTGTTCGTCCGTGTGGGCGTGGCGGTGGGTGGGATGGGTGTATTGGTGCGTGTCGGCGTAGCCGTGGGTGGGACAGGTGTATTCGTGCGCGTAGGCGTCGCTGTCGCTGGGGCGGGCGTGTTCGTCCGTGTGGGCGTGGCGGTGGGCGGAAGCGGTGTGTTCGTGCCCGTCGGCGTGGGGGACGGCGCAGGCGATGACGTGTTGGTCGGTGTGGCGGTCGGCGTGGTGGGCGTGTCGTATTCCACGTAAATCGGCTTCTCCGTCACCGTGGCCACTGTCGCGTGTATGGCCAGCACCTCCCCATCGCGGCTGGTGATCGTCGCCGGCCCTTCTAACGCTACCGTCGTCGTGTAGGGATTCGCTGCTGCCGCCCACATCACGTCCAACGTCTGTCCATCCCGCGTAAACCGCGTGACCCGATAGCTGCCCGCGTTCGTAAATCTCACAAACGTCGCCCCGCTCACCTTCTGCGCCATCACGCGCAACGCCTGATACGCCGGCCGGGGCGTGTAATCATTGTATGTGATCGTGTAGCCGCTGCTGTCCCGCAGGGCGAACACCATCTGCGCCTCCACGCCGGCGACAGAGACCCCCAGCATCGTCGCCCGCACCAGGAAGCTCGCCTGCTGGTCCTCGCTCACGCCGGCCGTGTCCCAGCCGTATTCCGTCACCCACAGGGGCTTGACGCCATACTGATTGGCGTAGGTCACAAAGTCCATGAGCCGCTGGCGGTAGGGCGCCCAGGTGTACTCCGGGATGGCGTTGCCCATGTAGGCACGGAAGGCGCTGGCGTCAAAATAGGCCCAGGCCCCGGCAGCCGCCAGTGCGTCCAGATAGTCAATGTCAATGCAGGGGTAGGGTATTGAACCACATCGCGCCGCGCTGATGCCGCCCAGCACGACCGTGGCCGCGGGGTCTATGCCCTTGATCACCTGATAGGCCACACGCAGCAGCCGGGTGTAGTCGGCGGCGTTCGGCGTGGGATGCCAGCCGGCGTAGGTATTCTGATCGTTCCAGATCTGCCAGGCGCGCACCTGGCCGCGATAGCGCGTCACGATCGTGCGCAGCATGTCTGCATAGTGGTTTGCCGGGTCGGTGATGGGCAGGTCAATGCCCAGAGGCAGGCAGCGGGTCGGGTCGGGGTCGTCCGGGCAGGAGGAGGCCCAGAGGGGCGTCTGGTTCAGGTTAACCAGGATGGAAAGCCCCTGGCTGGCGAGCGCTGAAATGGCCCGGTCGGTGGCCGTCCAGTTCCAGGCGTTGTCGGAAGGCTCAATCTGCGGCCAGGAGACCGGCTCGCGTGCCCAGCCAAGGCCGGCGTCATACACCAGTTGCGCGATCCTGCCGGCATCGTTTGACAATTGCACTGCGGCGCTGCGGATGCCGAAGCGCCCATCCACCGCCGGGGGCGGCGTAGATGTGGCTGTGCGGGTGGGTGTAGCGCTGGGCGAGACGGGCGTGTTCGTCCGGGTGGGCGTGGCCGTAGGTGGAAGCGGCGTGTTGGTGCGCGTAGGGGTGGCGCTGGGTGAGACAGGTGTGTTCGTTCGTGTCGGTGTGGCCGTCGGCGGGACGGGCGTATTCGTGCGCGTGGGCGTCGTTGTGGGCGTTCGTGTAGGCGTGGGGGTCGTTGTCGTGGTATAGGTGATGACCAGCCTGGGGGCATTGGCTGCAGCCCCATCAAAGCTGACCACAAACTTGCGAGTGTACGGCCCACCACTCCCCTGCAGGATGATGGCAAGCGCGTTCCCCGCCGCCCAGCCAGGCCGATTGACCACCTCCTGAATCACCCCGGCCATCTCATCCAAGGCATACCAGGTGTTGGCCTGCCACTGCACATCCGAATCGTGCGTCACCCGCTGGTTGGTGCGGGGGCGTTGGGAGGGGCGATTGCTGCTGGAGAAGGGCAGGCTGTTGTCCGCGGCCTCCGCCGCGATGGACATCTGGATGCGGATCCACTGGCTTTGGCTGGAGAAGACCTCCAGGTGGGCGGAGAGGATGGTGGCGCCTTGGGGGAGGGGGACGTTGGAGAAGCGCAGGCCGGTGAAGCTGGCGGAGGTGGAGGCGCCGGTGCCGAGCCAGATGGTGTTGAAGGCGGGCTCAAAGGAGCTTCCGTCCTCGTTGACGTCGTCGTTGGACGCGGCTACCTGCAGGGTGATGGAGGTCGGTGTGGCGGTCGGCGGAACAGGCGTATTCGTCCGCGTGGGCGTCGCGGTAGGGGGCACGGGCGTATTCGTCCGCGTGGGTGTGTTTGTTGCCGATGCAGGCGTGTTGGTGCGCGTGGGCGTCGCGGTAGGGGGCACAGGGGTGTTTGTCCGCGTAGGCGTGTTCGTCGGCGGGACAGGCGTGTTCGTGCGCGTCGTTGTGGGCGTCGCCGTGGCGCTGCCGGTCGCCGGCACAATGCGCACGGCGATGTCGCCGGTCAATGGCGCGGGCAACGTCAGCACCAGCCCCCCCGCTCCCGCTGTCAGCGTCTGCGTCAGGGTGGGCGTCCCGCTGAGCGTGTCCCACCAGACCACCTGATAGCTGCCGCTGGTGAAGCCGGGGACTGTAACTGTCCCGCTCAGTGGCGGGATGGGGGTGCCGTTGACCACGTTGCGCCAGGTGTGCAGGCTATTGGCGATCCACAGGTGCGCCCAACGCGAGGTCGGGTCCATCTGCCCCCAGGCCCGCAGCCGGCTATCGGAAGCCACCGCTCGTGCGTCCTGATAGCGGCCATTGGACAGCGGGATGCCGGCCATAAAGCGGCTGAACGCCTTAAAGTGAGAGTACAGGTTGTATTGGCGGATATTCGCCGTCCACCAGTACAACTCGCTCATGCCGCCGGGGTTGATCTGCCCCCAGATCAGGTTGTGCAGCCACACCCCCTGGGTATCCTGGGCCAGTTCGGGCAACTCTACCTGGTTGTCGGGGTAATCAATGCCGGTTTCGCCGCGCACCAGGGGCTTCCCTGCCCCCGATGCCGCGCGCCCGCCTTCCCGCAGGCTGCGCGCGGCTGTGAACCAGGCGGTGTCATCGTCCATCCGCGTCAGGTCAAAGTCGCCGTTGATCTGCAGCACCTCCCCCGTAGGGCTGGTGATGACGATACGGTCAACCCAGGCCTGCCCACCCGTGCCGAAGGGGTTCTCAAAATTGATCCTCAATTCATGGGGGCGCGTGTCGTTCACGATGATCCGGGCTGCCGCCGGGGACGGGCCGCCGCCGGGCAGTTGGTCGCTCCGGTACTCGGTCCAGTCGTATGTTCCCGCCGGGGCGCTACAGCGCCAGGTGGTGCCACTGGCGTTCGGCGGGACGACGTTTTCCGTCCCTCCCCAGTACGTGCCACCGTCCAGCAACCACTTGAGGCGCGGCCCGGCCAGGCTGGCGGGGTCGCCCGCCGGGCAGGTGCCGCTGAAGCCCTCGGCTTTCATACGGATGCTGATGCGCCACTCCCCCTGCCCCCGGATTGCAATGGCGCGTTCGCTATTGGAAGAAAATTGGCTGCCCCCGGGGATGCGCACGGAGACCCCCGTCCCGCCGTAGACGTACTGTGAGCGGGTCTCAAACGCCAGCGGTGGCTGCACCCCGTTGCCCCAGAAGTCGTAGATGCCGCCCCCTGTGGAGATGTAGGCGTGCAGGTCGGCGTAATCCACATCGGGGTAGGTCGGGTTGGCCCAGAACTCCACCACCGGGAAGGAGTGCCAGAAGGAGGTGGTGATCAAATGGCGCGAGGGCTCGTTGGCGTGCATGTACGCGCCGAAGGCCTGGGCTTGATTGTGATGATTCCCGTTGAACGGATCGCCCTCGTTGAGCAGCTCCCAGGAATGCACCGCAGTTGAATAGCCCCAGCGCGCCGCCAGATAGCGCCAGTAAGCCTGGTGCAGCCAGCGCACCTTGGTGTTGGGCGCGGCGTAGAAGTTGTTGGTGTCGCCGTTGGGCGTCGTAGAGCCATTGGGGAGGATATGCGTGTAGGTCCAGTCGTCCTTCTCCAGCACGACCAGCTTGAGGTAGACCCCGTAGACCGCCGCCCGATCCAGGATGTAGTCCCAATCCCAGGAGACGGGCTGGTCAAAGTAGGTGTGGGGGTTCATGCGCGGCTTAGACACCAGGTTCGGGCCGTAGCGCCCGCCGCCCAGGTCCTCTTCAACCCACACCTCGTCAATGTAAGCTACCCCGCCGGTGGCATTCACCCGCGCCAGGTACAGGTTGGGGAGGAAATACTGGCCGGCGCCGGTGGTGTAGCTCCCGCTGACGATCGCCCAGTCGTTTGTGCCGTTGCGATAGGCGGTGACGGCGGTCCCCGTCCAGGGCTTGTCGCAGTCCGTGCCCAGCCAGTCCCCCAGCTTGACCACGAAGCCGTAGGGATAGCCCGCCTGAGCCGGGCCGGTGATGCCAGAGGTGCGCACGCGCGCGCGGATGCGGTACACGGTGTTAGGCCGGACGGGGATGGCGCGGTTAAAGGAGCCCTGGAACATGCAGGGGTTGGTGCCGTCCAGTTTCATGGAGAAGTCGTTGCCCCCGTAGGCGGCCTCTGTGGTCAGAGAGGTGTAGGGGAGGTAGCCCTGGGCGCCGACGTGGTGGCTGGTCCAGGGCATCCAGGCCGCGCCGACGACGCTTGACCCGCTCAGCCAGACGCGGAAGAAGTTCATGCCGTTGGCCTGGAACAGGGCGAACTTGCTCTCGGCATCTATTGTGCTGTCAAAGCCCTCGTTGTAGCCCAAGGGGATGAACGGCGTGCCGTCGTCAAATTCAAAGTAGCGCGTGTCGTTAGGGCTGACGCGGAGGAAGCCCTTATTCGTTGAGGCCGTGACGGTGAAGGTCAGATCGCCGCTGGCCGGATAATAGCTCGTGCCCGAGGCATCCGTCGCCCGCAGGCGATAGCGCCACGTTCCTGTCTGGCGCGGGGCGAAACGCACCTTCCAAAGGGGGTCGCCGGCGGGGTAAAGGTGCTCAGCACCGCCGATGACCTGGCGTGTATAGGGCTGGTAAAGGAAAGCCGGTTGCACCTGCGTGGTCACCCAGTTGTCGTTGGAGAACAGGCCCTCCACCGTGATGCCCGTGCCGGCGGGCAGGCCGGGCGGCGGCGCCGGGTCATAAGGGAAGTAAAAGTTGGTCGCCGTTGTGTTGGTGATGCTGAAGGTGACCTCAAACTTCTCGTAGCGCCCCACGCTGGCCGGGCCGGGCGTCACGTTGACGATCTGCGGGCCGGCGTCGGGCCCGGGCGCGGCATCCTGTGAGCCACTCCCTCCAGAGGCCCCCACAGGTGTCTCGGTGGGTATGGGGGTAACCTCCGCCTCACCGCCTGGAATGGGCGTCGGTCTGGCAGGTAAGATGGAAGGAACGGGCCCTGCGCCGACCGCGCCTTGAATGAGCAGGATGGAGGTGAATATGGCAGAGACCAGCGCAACTGTGGTGACAGCGGTGCGATGATTCATTTTTCCCCTCTTCGTCCCAGCGAGCTGCCTGCCCAGCCCCAAGGGCAGGCCTCAGGAAAGGTTAGAAAATGGTTAAAGATGCGTTATCGCCTGGTTTGAAGTATAGATGAGAGCTGGATGCGCTTTGAATCACCGATCGGTACTAGTCGGCACCAGGTTGCCCGCTGCTGCTGAGACTTGAGCGCTGTTCAGTACCAACGCCCTAGAGGGACAAACAATGGAAGACCAAAAACGTCAAACGTCATGCGTTAACCCCCATCTCGCGCCTCACGTTTCACGTCTGGAGCGTCACTGAGCGAGCAGTATAAAGCAGGACGTAGCAAATGTATATCAGGGATCCCCCTGATTTTTGTGCGCAAAAGCACTTAGAGATGCTTCAGGGCTATAGCCGTAGGGGCACAATGCCGTGCCCCTACACATGGATCGGGATGGGGTCTGACGGGGATTTTATGGATGATATGCAGCGGAAAGCAGGCGGTGCGCCAGGGCCAGCGCACGCAGGCCGTCCTCCCCGCGCACCGGGAAGGGCTCGTTGGATCGGACGCAGCGGACGAAGGCCTCCAGTTCCAGGCGCAGGGGCTCCTGGCGGGGCACGTAGTAGCGGATCATGTCGCCCTCATTCACGCCGGTGAACAGGCGCAGCGCCTCCCAATCCACCCCGTTCGGCCTGTTCTTGAACAGGGTCAACTCTTGGGTGAGGTAGTCCACCACGAACATGCCGCCCTCGCCGTTCACCACCAACTCGCGCACCTTGGTGGGCGAAAGCCAGTTGATGTGCAACAGGCCGATGACGCCGTTCTCAAAGCGCAGGAGCGCACAGAGCAGGTCCTCATGGCGTGTGTGAAGCTGACGCCCGATCTCGGCGGAGACGCGCACTACCTCAGCGCCGGTCAGATAGCACAGGATGTCCAGGTCATGGGTGGCCAGGTCAACGGCCACGCCCACATCCATGATGCGCGTGGGGAAGGGGCCGATACGGCGCACGCTTATCTGGAACACGCGCCCCAACTCCCCCCGATCCAGGTGCTCCTTCAGGGCAATCACGGCGGGGTTGAAGCGCTCAATATGCCCCACGCCCAGCGGCACACCGGCGGCGCGGGCCATCTCAATCAGACGTTGGCCCTCTTCCACGGAAGCAGCGATAGGCTTCTCAATCAGCACGGGGATGCCATGTTCAATCACCGCCGCCGCCACCTCATAATGCGCCCGCGTGGGCACGGCCACCGACACCAGGTCGGGCTGCTCCCGCTCCAGCATCGCGCAAAAGTCGGCATAAATGGGGATGTGATAGCGATGGGCCAGTGGCAGGCAAGCCGCTTCGTCCGGATCCGCCACCGCTACCAGGCGCACGCCCTCCATCTCCGTGTACACACGCGCGTGGTGTCGACCCATCGCCCCCACGCCAATCACTGCCGCCCGCAATACAGCCATAGGAACTCCAGGAACTCCGCGGAACACCGGGGGCACAACGCGCTGTGCCCCTGTCTCTCTCTGCCTTTACCACAAAACAGTATAAAGTAGAGAGGTAAAAGCGAATGTCCATTTTCCGTTAGAATCAATTAGAACGTTGTAGGGGCGCAACGCCGCTGCGCCCCTACAACGTTGCATAACTGGGGTCAGTGGTCTGTGGCCAGGATGCGCCAAGGCGCCGTATACACATTGCAGCGCCCCTCCCGCACAAAACCCACCACCGTCATCCCGGCCGCCTCGGCCAGCTCCAGCGTCAGGCTGGAAGGCGCCCCCACCGCCACCAGAATGGGGATACCCGCCCGCAGCGCCTTCTGGGCGATCTCAAACCCCGCCCGCCCGCTGACCACCAGGCACGCCCGGCTCAGCGGCAGCCGCCGCGCCAATAGCGCCGCCCCCACCACCTTATCCACGCTGTTGTGCCGCCCCACGTCCTCCCGCAGCCAGAGCAGCGGCATTTCTTCATCCTCCACATCAAAGATCGCCGCCGCGTGCAGCCCCCCCGTCCGCTGGAACAGCGCCTGCGCCTCGCGCACCCGCTGCGGCAGAGCGCACACCGTCTCCGCCGCCAGCTTCGGCCCGTCCACCGGCAACGCCGGATGCCCCTGCACAAACACCGCCTCCATCGCCGCCTTCCCACACACCCCACAACTGCTCGTCATATAAAAATGGCGCGCCAGCCGGTGCGCCTCCAGCCGCACCGCCGGACTTAAGCGCACCTGCACCACATTGTACGCCTGCTCCTCCCCCGGCGCGCAGTAGCTCATGCGCGCAATCGCCTCCGGCCCCTCAATCAGCCCCTCCGTGTACAGAAAGCCCGCCACCAACTCAAAATCGTTCCCCGGCGTGCGCATCGTCACCGCCAGCGGCAAGACCGCCAGCCTGCCCCCCTGCTCAATCGCCAGCCGCATCTCCAGCGGCTCTTCTGTCACCACTGTGTCCGCCAGCGTCCGCACCGCCTCCGCCCTGACCTGCCGCACCACCCAACGGCGCACATTCCCGTTGCGCATTGTACCTCCTCATCCCCTCCCCCTTATGGGGGAGGGAAAGGGTGGAGGAAATCCACCCTATGCCTCACGCAGCACTTCTACCACCGCGTTATAGTCCGGGATACCGCATACCGGATCGCACCTCCCCCGCCGGATCAGCACATTCCCCTCGGGCCAGAAGACCTGGAGGTTGCCTGGGCGGATGGGCGCGATCTTCACCCGCCCTCGCAGCGTTCCCACCTCTGAGCGTAACACGACCGCATCCCCTTCGTGCACCCCCAACGCCGCCGCGTCTTCCGCGCTCATGAACACCTCATCGCGCCATGCGCCGGTGAGCGGGTCGCGCGAGCCATAGAGCATACTGTTGAACTGCTTGCCGCGCCGGGTGCTCAGCCAGAACCGCCCTGGTGGTAGATCGGCTTCGGGCGGCGTCAGCGGCGTGAAGTGGGCCCGGCCATCCATTGTGGGGAAACGCCCACCCTCGCACAGCCGTTCGCCACCCCACTGGACCGCCTCCCCTTTCCGTTGCAGGCGTTCAATCCCGGCGTAGAAAGGCACTGCCTGAGCGATCTCCGCCCGGATGGCGGCCCCGTCCCTGAAGGCGATCAGCCCGGCGCGTTCCGGGTAGGCCCGTTGGGCCACATCCATCAAAATCTGCCACTCGCCGCGCGCCTCGCCGATGCGACGGCCGGGGATCTCTGGGCTGAAGATGATGCGGCGTTCGGTGGTGGTCTCGGTGCCGCCGCCGGGTTGCTCATAACGGGTGGCGGCCGGCAGCAGTACCACCGTCTCGGCGGGGTCCACCAGCATCGCCGGGCTGACGATGAGGTCCTGGTGGACGCGCCAGGGCACGCGCTCCAGGGCTTCGCGCACAAAGTCAGGCTCAGGCAGGGTCTCCAGGAAATTGCCACCCAGGCTATACAACATGTCAAGCCCCCCGGCATGGGCTGCCTCAATCATCTCCACCGCCGACAACCCGCGCCAATCCGGCACCGGGAAGCCCCACAGGGACCCCAGGCGGCGAGCGTTCTCCGTGTTGACCGGGTCTCCGCCGGGGAACTGCCAGGGGACCGCGCCCACCTCCGCGCCACCCTGCACGCCGCTGTGCCCGCGAATGGCCATCAGCCCACACTTCTCCCGGCCCACCATGCCCCGCGCCAGGGCCAGGTTGACCACCGCCTTCACATTCTCCACCCCAAAGCGGTGTTGCGTCAGCCCCATACTCCACACAAACACCGCGCTCCGCGCCCCCGCGTACATCTGCGCAAAGCGCCGCATCTCCTCCCGCGATGCCCCGCTGGCCCGCTCCAGTGCCTCCAACGGCTGCGCCTCCAACGCCGCGCACAACGCCTCAAACCCCGCCGTATGTTCCTGGACGAACGCCTGGTCCACCCAGCCCTCCTGGATCAGATGCTTCAGCACGCCGTTGATAAACGCAATGTCCCCACCCGTGTGGATCAGGAAGAACGCATCCGCCAATCGCGTCCCGAACAGCGCGCTTTCAAACGTGGAGGGTATCCAATAGCGTTCCAGCCCCGGCTCCCGGTACGGGTTGACCACCGCGATGCGGCTGCCCTGTGTTTTCGCATAGTACAGATACTTGGTCGTCACCGGCTGGTTGTTGGGCGCATCGCTGCCGAAGAACACGATCAGGTCCGCCCCGATCCAGTCCTGATAGGAGCAGGTGGAGGCGGCCACCCCCAACGTCTGCTTCAGCGCCACCGTGCTGGGGGCGTGGCAGATGCGGGCGGAGTTATCTATGTTGTTCGTCCCCAGGAAGCGGGCCACCTTTTGGGCGACGTAATACACTTCGTTGGTCAGCCCCCGCGACGTCAGATAAAAGGCCATGCGGTGGGGATCCGTCTGGCGCAGGCGCCCGGCGATCAGCGTCAGGGCCTCCTCCCAGGAGATGCGTCGGAAGCCGCGTTCCCCGCGCCGCCGCAGCATGGGGTAGGGCAGCCGCCCCAGCTCCCGCAGTTCCCGGTTGGAGCGTCCCTTCAGCGCCTCTACATCCTCCAGCACGCGCGGGTCCAACGCCGGCATCGTGTTCAAGCGCAGAAAGTCTAACCGCACCGTGCACAGATGGATGCCTGGGATGGTCCAATCGCGCAGGCCGCTCGTCCCCAGCGCACACCCATCACATACCCCGTCCCGCAAGATGCGCCAGGCGTAGCCCAACTCATCGCGATTTTCCCAGACGGTTTTGAGGATCTCCAGGTAGTGGTTCGGTTTCACCTGGCCGATGCCGTTGGGGATCAGCCCTGCCCAGGTGTGGGGATGCCAGCGGAACATGCTCCTCCTCCTTCTTTGCGACGCGCGATTTTAATCGCCAGCCCAGGGCGACTTCACGCTTGATTATGCTCATTCTACTCTAGCTGAAGCGAATCTGTCAATAGCGACCTTTTATATCGTGTTAGGGGAATGGATCGGAACACATCAAAAAGGGCGGGGTCATCCCCCGCCCTTTTGCTCTCCTGCTTCGCCCTAAGCGCCCTCAGGCCAGCACCGGCCCCTCCAGCGCTGCCTCCAGCGCCCCGGGCTCCTCTGTGCCTTCCTTCCGCCGCAACACGATGGCGCCGCTCTCGTCCACATCCACAATGACCGTGTCCCCCTGCCGGAACTTCCCCGCCAGGAGCGCGTCCGAGAGCGCATCCTCCACCCGGTTCTGGATCACCCGCCGCAAGGGCCGCGCCCCAAACTCCGGATCGTAGCCCTCGTCCGCCAGCTTCTGCTTGGCTTCAGGCGTGGCCTCCAGCGTCAGAGCGTGCTCCTTCAGCCGCTCCTGCACCTTGCCCAGCTCCAGGTCCACGATCTGGGTGATCTCGTCCTTGGACAGCGAGCGGAAGACGATCACCCCGTCCACACGGTTGAGGAACTCCGGGCGGAAGATCTTGCGCAACTGCTCCAACAGCTTCTCCCGCATGGCCTGGTAGGCCGCCTCCGCGGATTGCTCCTCATCGCGGCGCGCCGTAAAGCCCAATTGCGTCTGCCGCTTGATCATCTCCGCTCCCACGTTGCTCGTCATCACGATCATCGCGTTGCGGAAGTCCACCCGCCGCCCTCGCGCATCCGAAAGGTGCCCTTCCTCCATAATTTGCAACAGCATGTTGAACACCTCCGGGTGCGCCTTCTCTATCTCATCAAACACCACAATGGAGTACGGTCGCCGCCGCAGCGCCTCTGTCAACTGCCCGGCGTCCTCATATCCGATGTACCCCGGCGGCGCGCCCACCAGCCGGCTCACCGTGTGCCGCTCCATGAACTCGCTCATGTCCAATTGGACGAGCGCGTCCTCGCTCCCGAACATGAACTCCGCCAGCGCCTTGGTCAACTCCGTCTTCCCTACGCCCGTCGGCCCCAGGAAGATAAAGCTCCCGATCGGCCGCCGCGGGTCCTTCAGCCCCGCACGTGCCCGCCGCACCGCCTTGGCGATCGCCGAGATGGCCTCATCCTGCCCCACGATGCGCTTGTGCAGGAACTCCTCCATCTGGAGCAGCCGCTCCGTCTCCTCCGTCGCCAGCCGCCGCACCGGGATGCCCGTCCACATGCTCACCACCTCGGCGATGTCGTCCGCCGTCACCTTCGGCGCGTTCTCTCCCAGCGCGTCCCAGCCCAGCCGCATCTGCTCCAGCTTCGCCTGCAACTCCTCCTCGCGCTCGCGCAACTCCGCCGCCTCATCGTAGCGCGCCTCCTCTATCGCCAGCGCCTTCTCCTCGCGGATCACCTTCAACTCCTGATAAATCTGCTGCAGGCTGGACGACTGCGGCGACTTGTACATCCGCACCCGGCTGGCGCTCTCATCTATCAGGTCTATGGCCTTATCCGGCAAGAACCGCTCCGGCACATACCGTGCCGAGAGGTGCGCCGCCGCCCGGATGGCTTCATCCGTGATGTGCAGCTTGTGATGCTCCTCATACGCGCTCTTGATCCCGCGCAGAATCTCTATCGTCTCCTCCACCGTGGGCTCATCCACATACACCGGCTGGAAGCGCCGCTCCAACGCCGCGTCGCTCTCAATATACTTGCGATACTCGTCCAGCGTGGTGGCGCCAATGCACTGCAACTCCCCGCGCGCCAGCGCCGGCTTGAGGATGTTGGCCGCGTCCACCGAGCTTCCGGCAGCACCGGCGCCCACCAGCATGTGCACCTCATCAATAAACAGGATGCTCTCCGAGCTTTTCAGCTCATCTATTACCCGCTTGAGGCGCTCCTCAAACTGGCCGCGGTACATCGTCCCCGCCACCAGCGAGCCCACGTCCAACTGCAACACGCGCTTCCCCTGCAAAGGCTCCGGCACCTCGTTCTGCACGATCCGCTGCGCCAGGCCCTCCACAATCGCCGTCTTCCCCACCCCCGGCTCGCCGATCAGCGCCGGGTTGTTCTTCGTCCGCCGCGACAGAATCTGGATCACCCGCTCAATTTCCTTCTGCCGCCCGATCACCGGGTCCAGTTTGCCCTCCTCCGCCAGTTGTGTCAGGTCCGTGGCGAGTTGGTCCACCAGTGGCGTCTTGGCCCGCTCCTTCTTCGGGCGCGCGCTCAGGGGGCTTTCCTGCAACACCTGCCGCACCTGCCGCCGCACCTGCTCCGGCGTGATGCCGAAGTGGCGCAGCACATCAATGGCGATGCCCTCGTTCTGCCGCACCAACCCCAAGAGGATGTGCTCCGTCCCGATGTAATGGTGGCCCATGCGCCGCGCCTCGTCCACCGACAGCTCCAGCACCCGCTTCGTCCCCGGCGACAGATCGATCTTGCTGAACGGCGCCCGCTGGCCGGGGCCGGCCATGCGCTCCACCAGGTCGGTCACCCGCCGGGGCTCCAGCCCCAACTCGCGTAGCACCCGCCCGGCTACGCCGCCCTCCTCGCGGATCAGGCCGATCAACAGGTGCTCCGTCCCGATATAGCTGGAGCGCAATCGCTCCGCCTCTTCCTGGGCCAGACTCAGCACGCGCCGTGCGCGCTGAGTGAATCGTTCCATTTTATTCGACACGGTCCCATCCTCCGTCTAGGCATCCGCTCGGTTTAGCGTTCAGCCTCAACACATCCGCTGCAGGGGCGCAGAGGAATGCGAGAACTTCTTCCTTGCATCCTTTGCGCTCCCCGCGTCTCTGCAGCGGTAAACTGAGCGCTAACCGCTACTCATCAAACTCTTCTTCCTCACCCCTGGCCCGCGCCCGCGCCTTGGCGCGACGCCGGCGGGCACGCACCTCGGCACGGTCCGGGGGCGGGGCCTCCGTGAAACTGTCGTCCGTCGTCGGGTGTCCCTCGTCTGTGGCCTGCATGGCCTGCCGCCAATCCAGGTCGGCATAGGCCGGGGAAGCCACTTTCTTCAAGCTCAAGCCGATGCGCTTGCGTTCCGGGTCCACCCGGATCACCCGCAGGGTCACCACCTGCCCCTCCTTGACCACCTCTTTGGGATGGGCAATGCGACCCTCAGAGAGTTCCGAGATATGGATCAACCCTTCCACGGGGGGGTCCTCCCCATGCAGGCGGGCGAAGGCGCCGAACTTGGCCAGCTTGGTGATGGTCGCCTCCACCAACTGGCCCTGTTTATAGGTGCGCTGGATGCGCTGCCAGGGATCTTCCTCCAGCCGCTTCATGCTCAGGGCGATGCGCTTGCGCTCGCGGTCCACGCTCAACACCTGCACCTGCACTTCCTGCCCCACCTTGAGCAGGTCTTTGGGGTGGTTCACCCGCTTGTGCGAAAGCTCCGACAGGTGCACCAGGCCATCGGCGCCGCCCAGGTCCACAAACGCGCCGAAGTCCGCCAGGCTGATCACCCGGCCCGTGCGGACCTCCCCCTCTTTCAGGGAGGCCAAAAGCTCCTGGCGCTGCCGCTCGCGGCTCTCCTTGATGGCGGCCCGCTCCGAGAGGATCAGCCGGTTGCGGGCGCGGTCCACCTCAATCACCTTGACCTGGATGGGCTGGCCCACCAGGGCCCCCCAGCGCTCCTCGGGGGTCTCATTCTGGCCCTTGCGTCGGCCTGGGCCGAGTTGCGAGGCGGGCATGAAGCCGCGCACCTTGCCGATCTTGATCAGCAAGCCGCCCTTGTTGAACCCGGCGACGACGCCCTGGTAAATCTCCTGGCTGTCGCGCAGCCGTTCGGCATCGCGCCAGTCCTGCTCTTCCTGGGCGCGGGTGTAGCTGAGGACGATGTTCCCGTTCTTGTCCTCCGGGCTGACCACGTAGACCAGGATCTCCTGGCCGACCTGGAAGCGGCTGCGGGTGGCCTCGTCAATCCGTTCCAGTTCGCGGCCCGAGATCACCCCCTCGGACTTGGCACCGATGTCCACCAGGATCTCGGTCGGCGAGATACGCGCGATCGTCCCCTGGCGGATCTCCCCGCGTGCAGGGAGGTTCATGCCATAGTCGCTGGCATCCAGCAGGCCCTGCATGGTATGGGCCGTGTCCGCCTCACTGCCCTCCTCTGCTGGGTGACTGATCTCAGTTGGCGCTAGCGCGATCGCCAACTCATCTGGCATGTCCTCATGGACGAGGACATTGTCGTGTTCCATCCATACTCCCCCGTGAAATGTGTCGTATCCACGATTATAACCCGGTTCAAATCAAATAGCAAGCTGACCAATGGGGGAAGGGTATACCGATTCTTACAGGGCGGGGGCCACACACACCTGAACTGCGACCTCATACTTGCGCCCCTAGTATACATGATGGCGGGGCGGCTGTCAATGCTGCGGAGCGGTTTTAACCGCAGGGCCTGTTTGACATCCCACCGCTCTGGCAGTATAACCTGATCTGCCTGGTCTCTAGTCGGCATGGCTCGTGCCGGCGTCGGGCACTCCGCCCGTCGAAAAGTGCTGGAGACCCCCAATGGAGGCCAGAAGCAGCGATGATGTCGGAAACACGTACCTTCACTCTGATGGTGAACGGCGTCCAGCATCAGGTGCATGTGTCCCCTCATACCACGCTGATGGATGTGCTGCGCGACCACCTGCGGCTGACCGGCACGAAAGACGGCTGTGCCAGCGGCCACTGCGGCGCGTGTATGGTCCTCCAGGATGGGAAGCCGGTGCGCTCCTGCCTGGTGCCCATGAAGCGGGCCGACGGCTCGCAAATCGTCACCATTGAAGGGATCAAAGGCCCAAATGGAGGGCTGCATCCGGTCCAACAGGCCTACATTGACCAGGGGGCGACACAGTGCGGCTTCTGCACCCCTGGCTTTATTCTCTCCACGATCGCCCTGCTGGCGAAAAACCCGACCCCCACCCTGGAAGACATTTACGCTGCCCATCGCTGGAACATCTGCCGCTGCACCGGCTACAATGCCATCATCCGTGCTATCCGACAGGCTGCCGGACAGGATGTGCCGCCCCTGCCGCCGGTCAAAGCGCCACTCAAGGCCATCAGCCGCCCCTTGCCCCGCCCTGACGCAGTTGAGAAGGTCACCGGCAAGGGCATCTACGCCGATGACCTGTACGTGGAGGGCATGTTGTATGCCAAGGCGTTGCGCAGCGCTTACCCCCATGCCCGCCTGCGCAGGGTGGACGTGAGCAAAGCCAGAGCGTTGCCCGGCGTTGTCGCCGTGCTCACCGCCGAGGACATCCCTGGCCGCAAGAACTGCGGCGTGCATGAGATAGACTGGCCGGTGCTGTGCTATGACAAGGTGCGTTACGTCGGCGACGCGGTCGCGCTGGTCGTGGCCGAGTCCGAGGAGATCGCCAGCCAGGCGCTTGAGTTGATCGCGGTTGAGTATGAACCCCTGCCGGTGGTCACCGGGCCGAAGGAAGCCGCCGCGCCGGATGCGCCGCCCATCCATGAGCAGGGCAATGTCCTGGCCTATTATCACCTGGAAAATGGGGACATTGAAGCGGGTTTCGCCCAGGCCGATGTGATCGTGGAGCGCGAATACACCACGCAGATGGTGGAACACGGCTTCCTGGAGCCGGAGGCCGGATTGGCGGTGCCTGAAGCCAACGGGCGCATCACGGTCTATGCCGGGGGGCAAATCCCCTTCGCCGACCGCAGCCAAATCGCGGCCACGCTCAACCTGCCCGAAGACCGGGTGCGGGTGATCAACTGCCTGATCGGGGGGGCCTTCGGCGGGAAAGAGGATGTCTCCGTGCAGGTCCACGTGGCGCTGGCCGCCTGGGCGACGCGCCGCCCGGTGAAGATGGTGCTGAGCCGCACCGAGTCCATCCGTGTTCACCCCAAGCGCCACGCCACGATCATCCGTATGAAGACCGGCGCCAAACGGGATGGCACGCTTGTGGCGCACGATGTTGAAATTTGGGGCGATGCGGGCGCCTATGCCAGCCTGAGCAACCATGTGATGCTGCGGGCGACGACCCACGCCGCCGGGCCGTATGAGATTCCTCATGTCCGCGTGAGGACCTGGGCCATGTACACCAACAACGTCCCGGCGGGCGCGTTCCGGGGCTTCGGCGTGACCCAGAGCGCCTTCGCCATGGAGAGCCAGATGGACATCCTGGCGGCTGAGCTGGGCCTCTCGCCTGTGGACATCCGCCGCAGGAACATCCTGACCTATGGCAAGAAAACGCTGGCCGGGCAGGTGATCGCTGAAAGCTGTGGCCTCTCTCAGGCGCTTGAGCTTGTGGCTGCGGAGATGGAGAAGCACCCCTTGGTGGCGGTGGAGGGCGATAAACGCCGCGCCTGGGGGATCGCCTGCGCCTATAAGAACACGGGCTATGGCAGCGGGGCCTATGATGCCGCCGGGGCAGAGGTGGAGGTGTTCGCCGATGGCCGCGCTATTGTGCGGGCCGGCGCCGCCGAGATCGGCCAGGGGCTGCCTGCTGTCCTGGCGCAGATCGTCGCGGAGGAGTTGGGCATCCCCTATGAGCGGGTGGATGTACTGCTCTCCGACACCGATCTGACGCCCGATGGCCAGGCGACGACGGCCTCGCGCCAGACGTATGTGACCGGCAATGCAGTGCGCTACGCCAGCCAGGAGGTGCGCGCCCTGCTCAGCCAGACCGCCGCCGAGATGCTGGATGCTGCGCCGGAGAACCTGATCTTTGCCGATGGCTTGGTGCGCAGCAATGGCCGCAGCATCCCCCTGACCGAGGTGGTGCGAGCCGCCCGGCGCGAAGGGCGCATTCCCAAGGTCACCTACCAATACGTCGCCCCGCCGACCGGGCCGTATCAGCACTTCGCTTTCGGTTTCGGCGCCCAGGCAGCCCTGGTGGAGGTGGATGTGAACACCGGCGAGACAAGGGTGCTCAAAGTGATTACAGCCTGCGATGTGGGCCGGGTGATCAACCCGCTGGGGGTGCTGGGGCAGATTGAGGGGGGCATCTCTATGGGCCTGGGCATGGCGCTCCAGGAGAACTTCGTGATGCGGGACGGCTATATCGTGACGGATACGCTGTACAAGTGCCGCCTGCCGACCATAGAGCAGACGCCGGAGGTGATCACCTTCTTTGTGGAGGACGAGACCCGGGAGGGGCCTTATGGGGCGAAGGGCGTGGGCGAACTCGCCTCCATCCCCACTGCGCCCGCGATCATCAACGCCATCGCGAATGCCACAGGCATCCGCTGCTACAACCTGCCCGCCGATAAGAAGTGGCTGAAGGCGGCGCTAGCAGAGAAGGGGATAGGGATGGCTGAAGCCGCACGAGTCGGATCGCGCCGCTACCAGCAGATCGTCCACAGTTTGGACGAAGGTGGCGTGCATCTTGCGTCGCATCAGAAGGATGCCTAAGGAGTAAAGCGAAATCATAAGATACCCTATCTACGGGTTGTAGGCAGAAATAATCCGTGACTGGACAACAGCGACATTGAACCAGCGCACTGCCGATGGGCAGGGCATCTCTGGCGACGGCATTGTCCGCTCGCTTCAGCTTTTGGTCGCGCAGGTCGCGCCGGATGGCTTCGATCACGGCAGTCACCCCCCGCCGCCGCGCATAGTTAGACATGACACGCCGGATGTGGGCAACGAAACGAAGTTTGAGATAGGCTTGACAGAGTCCTTAATATTCTATAGAATTCTGATAAGATTAGGTAGATTTGGCATTATGATGGGATCGCAACGCACCTCTGCAGTCACTGAGACGTGGCTTAGCCTGAGCCGGGCTGCAGCCTTCCTGGGCGTGCATCCGGGGACGTTGCGCCTGTGGGCCGATCAAGGGAAGGTGCCGGTGCAGCGCACGCCGGGCGGCCACCGGCGCTTCCGCCGCTCCGACCTGGAGGCCGTTCTGACCGCCGGAAGCCCGCCGCAGGGCCAATCCAGCCTCCAGGCCGTTGTGTATAGCGCCTTAGGCCGGGTGCGCCTGGGTGCGAGCGAGGGCAGCCTGGCGACAGCCCTCTGGTATCGCCAGCTCAGCGAGGCCGCGCGCGAACAGCACCGGGCCATAGGTCGCCGCCTGCTGGGGGCGCTGCTGCGCTATGTGAGCAGCCCGGCGAATCGGGAGGCGCTTCTGGATGAGGCGCGCACCTGTGGCCAGAGCTACGGCGAGTTCAGCCACTCTCAGGGGCTGACGTTAGAGGAGGCGGTGTGCGCCTTCCTGTTCTTCCGCGATGCTCTCGCCGAGAGCGTGATTGAGATGGCGGAAGCCTTTGAGTCACGCCCGATGCGCAACTGGGGCGAGACGCTGCGCCAGGTCAATGCGTTTACCAATGAGGTTCTCCTGGCCCTGATCCGGGCCTATACCCACGAGGATGTCCCCCGATGAAGGTCACCCATTCCAGTGTGCCTGAGGTCCGTGAGCCGGCCCGCCCGCGCCGGGCGCCGGTGCCGCGTGTCCCCAGGACATTCTTTTATGAGAAGATCGTCCCGGCTGCGCTGATCCTGATCGGTGTGGCGACGCTGCTGACGTTGGTCGTTGCGCTGTTAGGTGTGGCCGGGGTCATTCATTTCTAGTCAGGAGCTTTTCATGCCTGTGAACTTTCTGCTCTCCCTGCTGGCTGCTGCGGTCTCTGGCATCTTCAGCCTCGTCGTCCTGAACCGCTACCGCGAGCGCGGTGGGATGCACCTGCTCGTCTGGGGGATCGGGCTGGTGCTTTACAGCCTGAGCACGCTGGCCCAGGCGGTTCTTTTCCAGGGGTGGAATGCGCTCTTCTTTCGCCTGTGGTACTGGGCGGGCGCGATGATCGTCGCAGCCTGGCTGGGCCAGGGGACGATCCATCTGTTGGTGCGGCGGGGGCGTATCGCCATGACCCTGCTGGGCGTGCTGACCGTCGCCTCGCTGGTCGCGCTCGTCCTGGTGTTGCGGGTGCCCCTGGACCCCGGTGGGGGCAACTTCACCCTGCCTAACTGGATCAGCAACTACTCCAAAGTGCTTCCCCCTAGCGATACGCCGGAAGGCGTGGTGCGCCGGCTGACCGTGCTGTTCAACGTTTACGGCACGGTCGGGCTGGTGGGTGGGGCTATCTATTCCGGTTGGCTCTTTCTGCGCAAGCAGATCCTGCCCAACCGCGTCTTGGGCAATGTGCTGATCGCAGCGGGCGGCCTGTCCAACGCGCTGGGGGGCACGCTGGCGCGGCTGGGCGGGCCGGAGTTTCTGCCCCTATCTCAACTTCTCGGCGCGGGCCTGATCTTCGCGGGCTTCTGGCTGGCGGTATCGGGCGCGCCGCAACCCGCCGCTCAACGGGCACGCGTGTAGAGAGGCCGCGCGTCGCGCTCCTGTGGAAGGCAGCTTACTTGCCTTGTGTTGATCCTGCGGTAGAATCCAGGCGCAGGAGGATATGCCATGCGCAGCCAGTTTGAATGGACTGTGCTTATTCTGGCTGTGGTCGTGCTGGGTGGGGCCTGGACGCTTGTTTCGCGCGTGCCGCCGGAGGCAGCGAACCCCGGCAACCTGCCGCCCGCGCCGCAGGTGGGCCATCCCGCGCCCGACTTCAGCCTGCGCACGACAGAAGGCGTGACCATCACCTTGAGCGCTCTGCGTGGCCGACCGGTGATGATCAACTTCTGGGCGACCTGGTGCCCGCCTTGCCGCGCCGAGATCCCCCATATCCAGGACGCCTCCGTCCGCTATGCGGGTGAGATCGTCTTCCTGGGCGTGGATTCGGCGGAGCCGGCGCCTATCGTGGCCGATTTCGCCGCCAGGTATAGCCTGACCTATCCGCTACCGCTGGATGTGGATGGCAAAGTCAGTGCGTTGTACCAGGTCTATGCCCTGCCGACAACCTTCTTCGTGGACCGGGCGGGCGTCATCCGCAGTATCTTCAGCGGCCCGATGACGGCCGCTGTATTAGAGGAACGCTTGCAGCAGGTGCTCAAGGACTGATGCTCCCCGTCGTGCAAATCGGTGGCCTGGCGGTCCAGACGCCCGGCCTGGTGATGCTGATCGCGGCCTGGGTGGTGCTCTGGCTGGCGGCGCGTGAGGCTGGGCGGCTGGGCCTGGACGATGAGGCGGTGTATAACGCCGGGTTTGTTACCCTGATTGTGGGCCTCCTCAGCGCGCGAGCGATTTATATCCTGCTCCATCTCCCCGCTTACCTGGCCAATCCGGCGGACATCCTCTCGCTTGACCTGGGCAGCTTCGCCCCGCTCCCCGGCGCGGCGGTGGGGGTGCTCGCGGGTGCGGCCTTCGCCCTGCGGCGGCGGCTGCCCTGGCTGCCGTTACTGGACGCCCTGGCCCCGGCGCTGGCTGCCGGGCTGGCCCTGTGGAGCATCGCTGCGCTCCTGGGCGGGACGAGCTATGGGCGTCCGGCGGACGTGCCCTGGGCGATCCTGCTATGGGGTGCGCGCCGCCACCCCACGCAGGTGTATGAGTTTTTGGCCGCGCTGGCCATTTTGGCGGTCTTGGGGTGGGTGCGGCAGCGCCAGGCGTATCCCGGCCAGGTCTTTTTGCTCTTCGTGGCGCTGTATGGCGGGGCGCGGCTGTTTCTGGAGGCCTTCCGCGCGGATAGCTGGCTTTTGCCGGGTGGGCTGCGCGGCGCGCAGGTCCTCGGCCTGGCGGCTCTTGTCGTCGCGCTGGCGATCATGGCACGGCGGGCGGGCGAAGAACAGCCTGCGACTGAAGTCGCGGCTTCAGAGCCTTCGGCTGAGCATCGGCCTACGCCGATGCAGAAGCCGTAGGGGCGCACGGCCGTGCGCCCCTACTAACCCGCCTCAAGGCGAAGGCGCTTGGCAGGCCCTCGCCGCGGGGGTATAATGGTGTAGATGCACGCACTGGCTTCACGACAGGGGGCTATCCGGCTGACGGCCCAGGTGCTGATGTGGCTGGGAGCCTGGCTGCTGATCCTTTCGCTCGTCTCAGCAGGGCAGACATTCGCGCTGGCTACGCCTCCCCCCGATTTCGGCCCGGAGCCGGTTGTCGTCGGCAGGGGGGCGCTTCCGCAGCAAGCAGCGCCTGCTGAACCGGCCCTTGCGCCCCAGGCTGAGGCCGCACCGCTCATCATCTTGCCGGAAACCAGGCTGCCCGGCGAACGAAGTTCAGCGAGTGGGGAGGGGAGACCAGCGCCCGCTGCCCAGTCCCTTTCCCATAATCTTCAGCCTCAGCCGCCAGCCCCTGCTGCGCCAACGCGGCTGGTCATCCCGGCTATCGGGCTGGATGCGCCGGTGCAGCCGGTGGGGGTGGTGGCGGTCACTCAGGGCGGGCAGACGACCCTGCAATGGCAGGTGCCGGATGGCTACGTTGTGGGCTGGCACGAAAGCTCCGCCGTGCCCGGCCAGGGGGGCAACATCGTCCTGAACGGCCACCACAATATCAACGGTCAGGTCTTTCGCTACCTGGTAAACCTGAAGCCAGGGGATGTCATCACTGTGTATGTGGGTGAGCAAGGCTACAACTACATCGTGAGCGAACGCCATATTTTGCTGGAGAAGGGGCAGCCGCTGGCAGTGCGCCTGAAAAACGCGCAATGGATCCAGCCGACGGCGGACGAGCGCCTGACGTTGGTGACCTGCTGGCCCTACACGAGCAACACCCACCGCCTGATCGTGGTGGCGCGCCCCGCGCCGCAGGGCGATCAAAGAGGAGAGCCATAGGTCGGTGCAGTTTTTGGGAATGGCGAAAGGAACCTACAGCGCATGAGGCTTTTGGAAGCGGTTCTGGACACCCCGATTATCAAGCGTATCCGGCGCAACCACGCGCTGGAACATGCCACGATCCATGTGCTGAGCAGCCGCCGACGGGGTCTGCCCCTGGCGGGGCGCTCAACAGCTTCCGGTTTTTATATTTACGGTCAGGTCTCTACCGAGGAGGTGGCCAACGCCGTTGGGGAGGCGCTGGCCCGCCTGAAAGCGGGCGAAAGCGATCTGGCGATCCACCCGAATTGCGGCACGAACCTGGTGACCTCGGTGATGATGTCCGGGCTGGCCGCGTTCACGGTCATGGGGGTGAACCGGCGCGGGCGTAACGCGCTGGATCGCCTGCCGACGCTCTTTCTGACGACTGCCGCGGCGCTGATCGCCGCCCAACCCCTGGGCGCTGCGGCCCAGGCGCACATCACCACCCTGGCCGACCTGGGCGACCTGCGCGTCACGGGCATCCGCCTGGTCGGCCGGGGGCGGCTCACAGTGCATCGGGTAGATACGGTCAGTAGTTGAGTGTTCTACGTTTTCCACGGTGAAGACGAATTCAGCCAGCGGGAGCAGTTGGCCGCGTTTAAGGCCCGGCTCGGCGATCCGGCGCTTGTCGCGCTGAATACCAGCGTGTTTGATGGCCGGACGGTCACGCTGGGGGAACTGCGCCACGCCTGCGATTCCATCCCCTTCCTGGCCGATGTGCGCCTGGTCATCGTGGAGGGCTGGCTGACCCACCTGGCCTCGCGGCGGGGTGGGGGGCAGGATCAGGAGGCCGGGGACGAGCCAGCCCCAAGCAGCCGCAAGATCGTTGAAGAGTTGGTCACCTACCTGCCCCAGATGCCGGACACGACGCGGCTGGTGTTTGTGGAGCCGAAGCGGATACGCGAGAACCACCCGGTGCTGCTGCTGGCGAAGTCGGACCCCAAGCGCGGCATCGTCAAAGCCTTTGACCCTCCCAGGGGTGATGCCCTGATCGACTGGATCATCGCCCGCGCCCGGAAGCATGGCGGGGCCATGTCGTTCCCAGCCGCGCAACTCCTGGCCGAATCGGTGGGCGAGGACCTGCGCTTGCTGGATGGCGAGATCAGGAAGCTGGTTACCTATGTAGGGGGCAGTCGCCCGGTGGGTGAGGCGGATGTGAAACTGTTGACGCCTTACGCTGGCGAGGCGAACATTTTCCAGATGGTGGATGCGCTGGGCCAGCGGCAGGGCGAGGTGGCGGCGCGGCTGATGCACCGCTTGCTGGATGGCGGCAAGCACCCGCTGGAGCTGTTGAGCATGATCGCCCGCCAGTTCCGGCTGCTTATCCAAACGAAAGAACTGGTGGAGCAGGGGCGGCGCCCACCAGACATCGCCAAAGAGCTGGGCGTGCAACCCTTTGTCGCCGACAAGCTGATGCGGCAGGCGCGGAATTTCAGTCTGGAGCAGCTTGAGGCCATTTACCGTCGCCTGCTGGAGATTGATGTCGCCATTAAGACCGGGGAGATGGAGGGGGTGCTGGCGCTGGATTTGCTGGTGGCGGGGCTGGCCTTCCCCGCCAATGTCCCGCAGCAATTTCATACAGGGAGGCTCTCCTCTTTCAGTACGTGGAGCCGGATGAGATCGGGTTTGTCCGCCTCTTCAAAATGACACCGCACAGCATCTTGGGCCATCCGCTTCAGAATCCTCAAAGGTATCCGCCTCTATAAAGATGGAGTGGCCTAAGGCCCTGGCTTCGTATCCACCTTCCGGAGATTCTTCCACCAGAAAGATAATTTCCTTTGCCATGATGTTCACCTCTTCCGATAGGGTGACTTATATTCTATACAGAAACCCGGATTTAGCCGAATAAGGCCTGTACCGCCGAGTTCCTATGAGTTCAAGCCGACGCGCCCGAATAATGCCGGATCCCCACCGTCCAGAACCAGCGCGAGACGGCGAGCAGTGCCAGGGCTAATCCGACTGCCCCCAGGAGCGTCTGCACAGTCAGGCGGCCCACCAGCGCCTCGGCGGGCACGGTCGTGGCAAAGGCAACCGGCACCAGGAAGGTGAGCGTTATGCGCAGCCAGGGCGGGTAGATGCCCACCGGCCAGCGCCCAGCCTCGTACATGCTCTGGAAGATGACCAGGATGTTCTCCACCCGCACGAACCAGAACGAGACGGTCGCCAGGATCAGCCAGAAACTATACACGATGGCGCCGCCCGCCAGGAGCGCGAGCGTAAACGCCAGCACCTGCCCCAGGCCGACCTGGGCCGCCAGCCGCACGAGTGCCACGACGAGCACGCCCAATCCCAGAGCCAGGTCCACCAGCTTCCAGATGGCCACCTCGCGCGCGCTGATCAACACCTGCGCGTCCTCCGGCTTGGTCAGGGTGAAGTCCAGCGTGCCCCGGCGCACATCCTCCATCAGCCGCTCCATGCTGGGCTGGATCACCAGGTTGATCAGGCCGCCGACAAGAAAGTAGATGCCCAGAAGCGCCAGAAGTTCGTCGGGCCGCCAGCCGCCCAGGGTATCTGTGTGCGAGAAGACGACGGCCAGCCCGGCCAGCCCGGTGACCAGCCCCAGGAACGAGCGGAAGAGTTGCACGAAGAAGTTGGCGCGGTAGGCCAGCTCGTTCATAGCGCCCACGCGGAAGAAGAGCCACAGGAGCCGCAGGTACGTCATGATCCCACCGCCGAATAGCGGCGCACGCCCGCCCGCCAGATGACGTGCACCAGCGCCAGCGCAACGATCAGCCAGATGACCTGGGCAGCGAAGCCGATCAGAGCTTCCTCTGGCTGCAGACGGCCCAAAAGCAATTCCACCGGGAAGGCCACCATCCAGCGGAAGGGCAGGGCTGTGCCGATGGCCTGGATGGGGGCGGGCAGGAGCGAGAGCGGCGCGATCTGCCCGGAGAGGAACAGCAGGGCCACGAAGTACATCTGGTTGATGGCATTCACGCGCGTCGTCCAGAACGCCGCCAGGGCCAGCGCCCACTCCATCAGGAAGCGGACGAGGAAGGCCAGGACGAGCGCGGGGATGAAGGCCAGGACAGCCCAGGGGACGAGATGGAACGCCGGACGGAAGGCCAACGAGAGCGCTATGGCGGTGGGGAGCATCACCGACAACGTGAGCAGTTTGTAGGAGAGATTATCGGCGATGTCGCTGTGAATGGGATGGATGGGCCGCAGGAGCATGGCCGAGAACGTGCCCTGGCGGATGCGATACTCGTACTCCCACATGATCCAGGTGAAGGTGGCATGGTTCACCAGCATGAACACAATGAAGTACGCAGCGAAGTCCTGCGGCGTGTAGCCGCCCACCTGGCCGCCGCTGGAGCGGGCCACGGTCGTCCAGACGACGAGATAGATGAGAGGCTCCAGCACCATGCCGATGAGCCAGATGACCAGCGCCGCGCGGTACTGGAGTTGCGAGGCAATCGTCGTCTTGAAATGCGCGCGGTAGATGTCCAGGAGCGCAGTCATGGGGTCGCCTCCATGCCATTGGCGGGCTGGGCGAAGACGTGCTCAATCACTTCCTCAATCGGCGGGTCCTCTACCGTCAGGTCGGCAATGGGCAGGTCGGCCAGCAACCGTTCTGTGATAGAGGCCGTCTCCGATTTGGGCACGCGCAAAGTGACCTGGCCATCGTTATATGCCACAACCTCGCCATAGGCCCGCAGGTCGGCTGTGCGTTCCTCTTTCAACTGAACCATGATCGTCTTATGGGTGGAGAAGCGCTGCGTCAGGGTGTTCAGGTCGCCGTCGTAAAGCAGGCTGCCCTGGTGGATGACGATGACCCGGCGGCATAGGGCTTCCACGTCGGCCATGTAGTGGCTGGTGAGGAGCACGGTGGCCTGGTAGCGGCGGTTGTATTCGGCGATGAAGCTGCGGATGCGGCGTTGCATAGTCACATCCAGGCCGATGGTGGGTTCGTCCAGGAACAGGACGCGGGGACGGTGCAGGAGCGCGGCGGCGATCTCGCACTTCATGCGCTCGCCCAGCGAGAGGTTGCGGACCGGTTTGCGCAGGAGCGGGCCAAGCTCCAGGAGGTCGGTCAGTTCGTCCAGCGTGCGCCGATACTCGGCGGGCGGGATGCGGTAAATGGCGCGGTTCAGCTCAAAGGAGTCTATGGCGGGGATGTCCCAGATGAGTTGGTTGCGCTGGCCCATGACGAGGGTGATCTGGCGCAGGAAGGCTTTCTCGCGCTTCCAGGGGGTATAGCCCAAGACGCTCACCTCGCCGGAGGTGGGATGCAGCAGGCCGGAGAGCATCTTGAGTGTGGTCGTCTTCCCGGCGCCATTGGGGCCGAGGAAGCCGACGACCTCGCCGGGCATGACCTCAAAGCTGATCCCGGCGACAGCGGTCACGGCCTGAAAGCGGCGGCGCACCAGGCTGTGCAACGCGGCCAGCACGCCGGCCTCGCGCTCTGGAACCAGATAGGTCTTGCGCAGGTCGCGGACATGGATGACAGGCGATGTCCCGGTTACAATAGGTTATGCCCCCTTTGCGTGCCTTCTCCGTGGTTAGATTTTAGCACCTATTGGGCGCGGTGGGTAGATCAGGGCGCCTGTCAGATTCGGGGCAGATGGCCTGGCCGGTTACCCCCTACCCCAATTCCCCGCCAGTAGGGGCGCATGGCTGTGCGCCCCTACATATCCCCCTGGACAGAGAAGCCAAAAGCTCTTGGTGTATTACCAGCGGATGGGCCGCTGGCAGCCATTTTCTTCATCGTAGAAGAGGTCGTCAAGGGGGTACTCCGGGAAGGCGCGTTGGGCGGCTTTAATGAACTTCGCGCCGATGCCCCGGTTGCCCCGCTGCACCTGGTAGAGCGCGCCGGTCGTAAGCCCCATGACCAGCGCCAATTGCTTGATGGTCCACTGGCGTTCTTCGGCAATGCGGAAGATGCGTGTGCGGATGGCCATCGGAAGACCTTTTGTTCACATCAGGGGCCTCACGCAGCCTGCTTGAGGGGTTCATCCTCCTGCGCAACGCCTAGCCAGAAATGGTGGGGCGGCACGGTGCGCGCGGGCCGCACTTCCACCGGGCCAACGCGGCGTTCGCCACCGTTCAGGGCTGTGGGGTTGACGTAGCATAGCGTTGGCAGGCGGCCATACTTCTGCTGGTAATACGCCACCGCCCGCGCCACCTTGTCGTCCAACTGCCGCCCTGGGTCATTGTCAAACCAGAGTAGACCTGTCCTCATATGTTTCAGCCTCCTCTCCTCTTCGGTTCTGGGGTGCAAATGAAGTGGTGGTACGAGAAGTCCGCCCCTCATGGGCAAAGTAGGGGCTAGGCATGCCTAGCCCCTACACGCCCGCCTCCAGCATCCAGCCGGCCGCCTGGAAGCGCGTCATGCGCCCCGCGGCAACGGCGATGAACTCGCCATACCCGTGTATCTGCTCTGCGCCGCTTTGAGCGCGCCCGGTCGCTGCCTGCGCCTCCTCAGCGCTTGTCAGCCGACCCACCAGGCGCACGGGGAAGTGGCCATGCAGAAGGGTGCTCAGCGCGGGCGCAGCGGGCCGCTGCGTCGCGGCGATCAGGTGGATACCTGCCTCGTGGCCGTGCTGGAGCAGGCGGTGGAGCGCAACTGCCGCCCGCTGGCCGGCGCCGTTGACCAGTTCGGCCAGCTCGTCCACGAAGATGACGATGTGTGGCAGGGTCTCTTTGCGCCCGCGTCGTGCCTGCATGGTCTCCACCAGCCATTCCAGTGCGTCAGTGGCACGGTCGGCATCCTGCACGATCGGCAGGAGCAGATGGGGGAGCGCGGCCAAGGGGGTGAAGCTCTGGCCGCGCAGGTCCAGGAGGACGACCTGCAGCCAGGCCTGCCTGTTGCGTAGCGCCAGGCTTATGGCGATGGCCCGCATGAGCGCGCCGGCGCCCCCTGTGCCTGAGCCTGCGACTAAGACATGGGCCACTTCCGGGTTGACCAGCCGCAGAAGCAAGGGCCCGCCGTCCTCGGCCCGGCCCAGGAAGGCCGTCACCGGGGGCACCGGGCCGACCTCGTCCAGCAGGTCAAGCAGGCGCACGCCCCAACCGTTCCCGGCGCGTTGCGGCTGGGGCTGCGGCGCCCGCGGTGTCGGGCGCACGGCTGTGGCGTGTATCGCGACCGGGTCTCTCTCCATTACATTCTCCATCCCATTGGCCTCCATGACCGGCTGTATGTCCCTTCCTGAGGGGGAATCACAATTGGCGGATCACCGCCACGACCCGCCCCTGCACTTCCACGTTCGCCGGATGGACGTAGATGGGTGGGAACGATGGGTTGGCGGGCTGCAGGCGGATGCGCCCATTCTCGCGGTAGAAACGCTTGAGCGTGTACTCGTCGCGGTCCTTGAGGCGCACGGCCACCATCTCGCCATCGCGGGCGTCTTGCTGGTGCTTCATGACCACGATGTCGCCATCGTGGATGAGCGCATCGATCATGGATTCACCGCGCACGCGTAGCCCATAAAGCCCATCGCCGTGATCGCGCACGATGTCGCGTGTCAACTCAACAGCTTCTAACACCTGGTCAGAGGTGGTGGGGACGCCCGCTGCGATCACGCCAAGCACGGGCAGGGTGAACGTGGCTGTCGTCGGCCGGAGGGCCAGGCGCAGGCCGCGCGAGGCGCCGGGCTTGCGTTCCAGATAGCCTTTGGCAACGAGGGCATCCAGGTGATAGCGCACCAGAGACTTGCTGCTGTAGCCGAGGTCGGCGCGGATCTCGTCGTAGGTGGGGGGATAGCCTTCGCGTTGCACGTAGTCCTGAATGTACCTGTACAGTCCGGCCTGCTTCTGACTTAAGCGATCCATAGTTTAGCTCCTTTCTCCCCAATGAGCTGTGGGGGTTAGAACGCTTGTTCTAATCACAGTATATCAGAACTTTTGTTCTATGTCAATAGGGAAAAGCTTAAAATATCCGCTTTTTGGCGTCGCCCTTGACAGGGCCGGGCATTTGTGATAAAATGCGCCATGCGATGCGGGGTAGAGCAGTGGCAGCTCGTCGGGCTCATAACCCGGAGGTCGCTGGTTCGAATCCAGCCCCCGCTACTCGGCTGGCGGCGTAGCTCAATGGGCAGAGCAGCGGACTCATAAGCCGTGGGTTACTGGTTCAAATCCAGTCGCCGCCATATTAAAGCAGGAGGGCATGTCCATGGACATGCCCTCCTGTTCTTTTAGCCCTTTGTAGGGGCGCAGCCACCTCAAGGCCGCGGCTGCGCCCCCAGGGGATTCCGATAGCGGTCAGCCGTGCGAGGCCCGCGTGCGGCGGTGGAGCCAGAAGGAGAGGGCCAGGAGAGCGGCGCCCACAGCCAGGAGCGGCCAGATCAACTCCGAGCTATGGCTTGCCTGTCCCTCTAGCTTGGCCAGTTCCACGCTCGTGGGCGGCGTGACCCCGGTGAACCTCTCCGCCTGGCTCAGGAAGCTGCCCGCAAACCCACTCGCCGCATACAGCGTCCCGCCACCCCAGGCGTAGGCAAACGTCCGCCGCCCCGTCACCATCGTGGGGAAGGCACTCCACGTCCCACCCGTCACCACATTGTACGCCTCGCACGAGGTGTAGTACTGCGTCCAGCCACCCGCACACACCACCAATAGGTCGCCAGCATTGTACGCCCCAGGCCCACCCCGCGCCTGGCTCATCGTGGCGCTCAGCACCGTCCAGGTGTTCGTGGCCGGGTCGTACACCTCCACCGTGTTCTTCTGGTCCGCCGTGCCCGTGCCCCAGCCACCGGCCACATACACCTTGCCCGCAATCGCCGTGCCACCCGGATAGGCCCGCGCCACGTACAGAGGCGCAATCGCGCTCCAGCGCGAGCCCGCCGGGGCGGACGGGTCGTACACGTAGGCTTGGCTGCCCCCTACGCCGGTGGTGGAGCCGCCCGCCACGTACAGCTTGCCGCCGGTGGCGGCGCAGGTGTGGGCGAAGAGGGGCTGCGGCACCGGGTCGGTGGTCACGGTGCTCCAGGTGTTGGTGCTGGCGTCCAGCACATCCAGGTTGGTGACGCCGGTGGAGCCGTTGTAGCCGGCGGGGACGTAGATGAGGTTGCCGATGGCCGCGGCGCACACGTTGGAGACGCCCACGGGCTTGGCCTGTGGGCCGAGGCTCCAGGTGCCGGCCACGGGGTCAAAGATTTGCACCGTGCCGGGGCGTTGGCCGGTGGACTCTTCGCCACTGATGACGTAGAACTTGCCGTTGGCGAAGGCGCCTGCCGGGCGGGAGACGGGGGTGAGGACGGGGGCGATGGGCGTCCACTGCCCGCTGACCGGCGTGTTGGTCGGCGTGGCGGTGGGCGGTGTGCCGGTCGGCGTCGGTGTGGCTGTGCCCACCTGGCGGAAGATACGAATGGCGCGGCCTGCGGCCAGGACGGCCTCATTGCAGCTATACTGCAGGGCATAGCCCGCTGGCCCGTTCTGGATGCCCACCGAGGCCGAGGCCCCATCGTTGATGCTGGGGTCGCCGAAGTCCGTGTCCTGGTACACCAGGTAGATGTCCCCCGTGCTCTCCTCCAACTGCACCTCAAACGACACGCCCGAAGGGGTGCCAGGGAAGTGCTGGATGTCATCCCACTCTATCGTCAGCACCCGGTTGGGGGCCGTGCCGGTCAGTTCCCACTGGACCGCCCCGCCTGCCGGTGGGTACAGGTCATCCCAGAAGGGGAAGATGGCCAGCCCCAATGTGCCGCTGGGCAGGGGGCAGACGTTGCTGTAGGCGGTGCTGGACGTGGTGAACTGCAGGTTGCCGTTGGAGCTGACGTTGACCGAGGTGTAGGTCGTGCCGTAGAAGTTGAAGGTGAAGCCGGAGGGGAAGGGCAGAGGCACGACTTGGTCGTCGCCGCTGATGCCGACGTTGTTGGTGGCGTCAATGTAGCTGCGCGTGACGGTATCGTCGCAGCGGTAGCCGAAGGGGTCAGGCGGGCCACAGCGCGGCGGTGGGGTGTTCGTGGGCGTGCGCGTGGGCGTGGGCGTGCGTGTGAAGGTGGGGGTGAGCGTCGGCCCGCCGGGGGTGATCGTCGGCGTGGGTGTGGGCGTCGGGCCGAGCGCGCAGTTGTAGCACACCAGGGCGAAGTCCTGGTCGGTCGTGTCGCCGTTGTAGGGCACGCCATCGCCGGCGATGTTCGCCGCTGTGATGGTGATGTCGTAGGTCCCGCTCGGCGTCTGGATGAAGACGTTCTCAATGTTGTTCTTGTTATCGGCTGTGCCGCCGGGCACCGACCAGCCGTTCTGGAAGTAGTTGCCGCGATAAGTCGTCGCCCCCTGGGTGACGGTCAGGTCCAGGTCGTTGACCCAGGCGGGTGTGGTGCCGCCGGTGCCCGGACCGGGCGCATCCGACCAGACGAGCGTGACCTTGAAGGGCTTGGTGGGGTCGGCCACGCTGGCGGAGAAGGTCCAGGTGTTGCCGGTGTCGGTGAACAGCGTCTGCTGATCGTAGTAGGCGGTGGGCACGCCAGTGTCAATGACGTTGCCCAGGTTAATGCGCCCCCAGCCCTCGTGGCGGTTGGGGATGTCGGGCGTGCCCATATCGTAAGCGCCGTTGACGATCAGCGCCTTGACCATGGCCGGGCTGGGGTTGGCGCCGGCGTTGTTCTGCCGCCACCACTCGGTGACCAGCGCCACCGCGCCGGAGCCGTGCGGCGCAGCCATGGAGGTGCCGGAGCACACAGCGTGGATAGTTGATCCGGGCGGTGTGGGGCTGGAGCACGAGCCGCCGGTCGGGTTGCGGGTGGAGACGACGTTCTCGCCCGGCGCCGTGATGTAGGGGCAGATGCGGCCATCCATGCAGGGGCCGCGGCTGGAGAAGCTGCTGATGGCGTCAATGTTGCCGCTGCCAGGCACACCGGAGGCGTTGCGCCAGTTGAGCGAACTGGCCACGGTGAGGATGTTCTTGGCCTCGTGGGGCTGGGTCAGCCCGCTGAAGCCGGCGTTCCCCGCCGAGAACACGACGTTGATCGGCTCCGCCACGCTGGGCGTATCCAGGTTGCCGTCGCGCACCAGGCGGTCGTAGAGCGCGGCGTTAGGGGTATAGCCGGCAGGCGACCCCTCGTTCCAACTGTTCTGCGTCAGGATGGAGTTGTTCAGGATAGCCTGCTTGGTGTAGTTCTGGTGGGTGTCACTGAAGTAGTGGTCGCCGTACTGGGCTGCGGGGGCCACCCCCAGGCCGTACAGATAGCCCATCGGGTCGGTGATGCCCGATGAGCCGCTGCCCAACAGGATGCCGGCGACGTGCGTGCCGTGTCCCATCGGGCCGGTGCCGATCTGATAGACCTGCCGCCCGGCCAGTTCGGGGTGGGTCTCGTTCACGCCTTCGTCCACGATGCTCACGACGATGCCTGAACCGTTGATGCCCTTGCTGGCCAGCCAGTTGAGATAGCCAGGTGGGTCGGGCGTGGTGCCGCTGAAGTTGCCCGCGATGATCTGGTCGGAGATCTCGTCCTCCGGCTGCGGCAGCGGCAGGACCTCCACCAGGCTGATCACGCCGGGCAGGCGGGCAACGTCCACGACGCGCTCGCCGGGGAGCACGTAGGTGAGCACAAACTGGCCCGCCGGTTCGGCCTGGAGTGGCGACAGGCGCACAAAGCGGCCTCCCAGGGCTTCAATGGCCGCGCGGATGGCGGCCAGGTTATTCGGGCTGTACACCAGGACGGTCACGTTGGCGATAGGGCCGCTGCGCCCGTAGAGATTAGAGGGGATGGCGTAGGCCAGGTGATAGGCGCCCACCCAGCGCACGAAGCCCAGCTTGGCGACTTGGTCGGCCTGCACCCCGTTCATCCACACCAGATAAGTGTTCTGGGCGAAGTATTGGATGACGGTGACGCCCTGCGCTTCAAGCGCGCTCAGCCAGGCATCGCGGGTGGGGCCACGAAGCTGGACAAAGTACAGCGCTTTCTGCTCTGTGTTGGGCGCAGCGCGCAGGTCCGCAGGGAGAGCCGGTTCGCCTTGGAGCGGGTCAAAGCGCCAGTTCTGCACGCCGAGGACGTAGGCGTTCTCCACGACCTGGTAGTTGACGCCAGCCGCGGCCAGGCGGGCCAGGTTGGCGGCGTCCACCTCGGCCCAGAGGAACGCGCCATAGTCCTCCACGTGGGCCGCTGTCACGCCGGCGCGCGCGTAGGCTTCTGGCGAGAGGCGGACGACGGTCAAAGGCTGGCCTGGGTCGGAGGCTGCTTCCTGGCGTCCGGCGGCCAGCAGGCTGGCAGGGAGCAACACAAGCAGCGCCAGTGCGGTGATAAGGAATCCCAGTCGTTTAGACATCTCTCCTCCCTCATGATGTGTTGACCGCCCACAGCCTGTGTAGGAGATGCGCCTGGTGGGGGAAGGCCGGCTCTCAGCTACTGGCACGGGGGCGAAAGCGCTGATTTGTAAGGTCAAGGCGACCGTCAGGTATGCTATTGGCGATTATACAGGTGGGGCGCGAATTGCGCAAGTGGGGAAATCTGAGCGCGAAACGTCTCCTCGCCCTTCATCCGTTGCCCATAGAGCCGCAGGGCCTCTTCGGACTCCACATGGCTCATCACCCACCGGGCTCCGCGGAGCCCGGCTTCCCAACGCCGCTCACGTGGACCGGCACCTGCCCCTTATCCCCACTCCCCCGGTAAATGGCTTTCTAGCCTCGGCCAACGCATAGCGCCCCCTCCCGACCCTCGGCGTCCAGGGACTTGGGAGGAAGACTCCCCCGATTCAGGCGGATGACGAAGGTCGGTCCCCCACAAGGCCTTTGAGCTCCTCTACCGCCCGCCAATGGTTCTGAGTGCGAGCGTCTGCCGTGTCGGTCATTGTCCTGGAAGAGGAGCCAAGGAACCCGCCAGGGAGGGCTCGCCCCCGATACGGGGTGGGCAGCAGCAAAGCCAGCAGCCCCGTGTCTGGGCCTCCTGAAGGAGACCTCCATAGGGGGGCTTGCGGGCCTGGGGGCACTCCACCTCGGTCACGTCTGCCAGGGCCTGGCGAGGGTCTACCCGGCGCAAGAACCGCTGGATGCGCTTGTAAGCCGCCTGGGGCTTCCCCCTCATCTGCGCTGCTCTCCCGTCAGGCGTAAGGAACGGGCAGCCAGGATGGCTTGGCCGCTCTGCGCGGCTTGGGCGGCGGCTTCATCGGCGAAGAGGGCTTGCATAAATCGGCGCATGGGGAGAGTCTCGCCATCGGGAGCTCCTCTTGGGTAGGGTTCTCTTAGGCCATCCATTCTACCCTATCGGGAGGTCCCCCCTCGGTGATCTGTGTCCCAACTCTTGTCCGAAAACCTCAGAAGGAAAAGCCTTGACAACTGGCTGCTTCACGGGTATACTAATGTGCACACGTAGGGGGCGATAGGATAGAGGCGAACACGCCTGTCAGTGAAGAGCTTGCGGATTCTAGCTTGCCCCTGCGTGCTGGGGCCTGTGGCTCAGTTGGGAGAGCGCTGCAATCGCACTGCAGAGGTCGAGGGTTCAAGTCCCTCCAGGTCCACTGTTGACGACGGAAGACGGAATGCCCTCGGGCCTTTGTTTTCCGTCCCATAAGGGCCCGTGGCGCAGTTGGGAGCGCGTCTCAATGGCATTGAGAAGGTCGCGGGTTCAAGTCCCGCCGGGTCCACTGACAATGGAGCTGGATTGCATACTGCGTTGACCAGGAGTAGTAGGCCATCCCCACAGAGAGCCGCCCAATCCGGTGCAAGGGCGGCAGGGCGCCAGGGGGAGCGCCACAACAGGCCGAACTCGCCTGCCAGCACCGCCGGGGAACACCGAGGAGGTCAGTAGTCGGCGGCGGTTCGCACCCGTTAGCGTGCTTTGAGTGACTGCTTTCAGCTATCCGCGGCATGGGCTCTAAGCACCCCGCCAGGATAATGCGATCCGGAGATCAGGATGCTGAAAGGCAGTAACCAGGGTGGTACCGCGGAGCGACCCCTTCGTCCCTGACCGGCGAGGGGGTTTTTGTTATATGCGCGAGGGATCAGGAGGTTAGAGATGGCAAACAGTGAACCCTATATCCCGCAGGAGATTGAGCCGAAGTGGCAGCAACGCTGGGAGGCGGACAAAATCTACCGCCAGATGGTGGATTGGTCGCGTCCCAAGCATTACGCGCTGACCATGCTGCCTTACCCATCGGGCGACCTGCACATCGGCCATTGGTGGGCCATGGCGCCTTCCGACGCCCGCGCCCGCTACATGCGCATGAAGGGCTACAACGTCCTCTTCCCGATGGGCTTTGACGCCTTCGGCCTGCCCGCCGAGAACGCGGCTATTCAACGCGGCATCCATCCGGCGGAGTGGACCTATCGGAACATTGAGCGCATGCGCCAGCAACTCAAGAGCATGGGGGCCATGTTTGACTGGGAGCGGGAGATCATCACCTCCGATCCCGAATACTATAAGTGGACGCAGTGGTTCTTCCTGCAGTTCTACAAGCGTGGCCTGGCCTATAAAGCCTGGGCGGCGGTGGACTTCTGTCCACATTGCAATACCACACTGGCGCGGGAGCAGGTCGTGGGCGAGGACCGGCGCTGCGAACGCTGCGGCACGCCGGTGATCAAAAAGGAGTTGGAGCAGTGGTTCTTTAAGATCACGGCCTATGCGGAGGAGTTGCTGGACTTCTCCAAGATGGAGTGGCCGGAGCGCGTGGTCGCCATGCAGCGCAACTGGATCGGGCGCAGCGAGGGGGCCGAGATCACCTTCACCTCGGAGCAGGAGGACCCGATCGTGGTCTTCACCACCCGGCCCGATACGTTGTACGGCGCGACCTTTGTGGTGCTGGCGCCGGAGCACCCGCTGGTGGCAAAGCTGACCGCGCCTGAGCACGAGGTGCGTGTGCAGAACTACGTCAACCAGGCCCGCCGCCAGAGCGAGATTGACCGCCTGGCCGCCGACCGGCCCAAGACCGGCGTGTTCACGGGAGCCTATGCCCGCCATCCGTTGACCGGTGAGCGCCTGCCCATCTTTGTGGGCGATTACGTGCTGATGACCTACGGCACGGGGGCGATCATGGGCGTGCCCGCGCACGATGAGCGCGATTTCGCCTTCGCTCAGGAGCATGGCCTGCCCATCCCGGTGGTGATCGCGCCGCCTGGCTGGAACGGCCAGCCGCTGACAGAGGCCTACACCGAGCCGGGCATTATGGTGAACTCCGGCCCGTTCAGCGGCCTGCCCAGTGAGGAGGGCAAGGCGGCGATCACGCGGGCGCTGGAGGAGCGCGGGCTGGGCCGGGCGGCGGTCACCTACCGCCTGCGCGACTGGCTGATCAGCCGCCAGCGCTATTGGGGCGCGCCTATCCCCATCATCTACTGCCCGGCGTGCGGGACGGTGCCGGTGCCGGAGGATCAATTGCCGGTGTTGCTGCCGATGGACGTGGACTTCCGCCCGACCGGGGAGTCGCCGCTGAAGTTCCATGCGGGCTTCCGCTACACCACCTGCCCAAACTGCGGTGGGCCTGCCGAGCGTGAGACCGACACGATGGACACGTTCATGTGCTCCTCGTGGTACCAGTATCGCTACTTAAGCCCCCACGATGACCGGCACCCTTGGGACCCGGAGGAGGGGCGCTACTGGCTGCCGGTGGACCAGTACACGGGCGGGATTGAGCACGCCACCATGCACCTGCTGTACACGCGCTTCTTCACCAAGGTGCTGCGCGACATCGGGCTGGTGAACTTTGATGAGCCTATGTTGCGGTTGTATAACCAGGGCATCATCCTGGGCGAGGACGGCGAGAAGATGTCCAAGTCGCGTGGCAATGTGGTCGCGCCGGATGACCTGGTGGCCCGCTATGGCAGCGATACGGTGCGGGCCTACCTGATGTTCCTGGGGCGCTGGGACCAGGGCGGGCCCTGGAGCAGCAAGGGCATTGAGGGCGTTCGCCGCTGGCTGTACCGTGTCTGGGACGTGGTGCTGCAGCCGGTTGAACTGAGCAGCACAGGCCGCACGGAGAACAAGCTGTCTGAGCGCGACCTGCGCCGCTGGACGCACCGGACGATCAAGCGCGTGAGCGACGACCTGGAGACTTTCTCCTTCAATACAGCCGTCGCTGCGCTGATGGAGTTCACCAACGTGCTGGCGAGGGCCAAGGAGACGCCGGTCGTCTATACGCCCGCCTGGGACGAGGCGATCACCACGCTGCTGTTGCTGATGGCGCCCTTCACGCCCCATATCGCCGAGGAACTGTGGACGCGCACCGGGCGACCGTACAGCATCCACCAGCAGCGCTGGCCCGTCTACGACGAGGCTGCCGCGGCTGCGGAGATGATCACGCTGGTTGTCCAGGTGAACGGCAAGGTGCGCGCTCGCATCCAGGTGCCAGCGGACGTGACCGAAGAGCAGGCCAGGGAGGCGGCGCTGGCGAGCGAGGGCGTGCGCCGCCATCTGAACGGTAAGGCGCCGAAGAAGATCGTGTATGTGCCGGGGCGGTTGGTGAACATCGTGGTATGATATAGACGACGGACGACCGATGACGGACGACGGACAACGGACGGCGGAGGACGGAGGACGAAAGGCCCTATCTTTCGTCCTCCGTCCCTCGTCTTTGGTCCTCCTCGGCCTGGCGTTCCTGCCGTTTTTGTTCTTCTGGCGCGTGTTCGCGCCTAACCCCGCTGACCGCCTGGTCTTCGCCTGGGGCGATTTCACCCAGGTGTTCTACCCGTTTCGGGCCTTTGTCTCCGCCGAGCTTAAGGCTGGGCGGTTGCCTCTGTGGAACCCCTCTATCTACAGCGGCCAACCGGCGCTGGCCGATAGCCAGCTTGCCGTGCTCTATCCGCTTTCGTGGCTGACGACGCTATGGAGCCTGGGCCGTCCCATGACGATGGGCGATCTCCAGGTGGAGGCCGTGCTGCACCTGGCCCTGACCAGCGTGTTCACCTACCTCTTCGCCCGACAGGTCCTGGCCCATTGGGGGAGTGCGCTGATTGCTGCGCTGACCTTCACCTACGGTGGCTACCTGACCGCCTACCCGGTGCTCCAACTGGGCATCCTGGAGACCAACACGTGGTTGCCCTTTATCCTATTCAACCTGGAACGCGGCATCCGCCAGGGGCAGCAGCTTAACCGGGCTTCAGCCCAGCCCTGGTTGCTGGCGGGGCTGGGGCTGGCGCTGGCGATCACGGTCGGCCATCCCCAGGCCCTGGCCTATGTCGCCATCACGGCTGCGCTCTACCTGCTCTGGCGTGCCCGGAACGCTGGCTGGCCTTGGCGACGGACGTTCGGCGCGATAGCGTTGTGGGCGGTGATTGGGCTGGGCCTGTCGGCGGCGCAGTGGCTGCCTACGCTGGAATTCCTGCGCCTGACGCCCCGCGCCGGCGCCAGCTACGATTGGGCTTCGGGTGGGCTGGTGCTGCATGACCTGCTGGAGGGGCTCCTGCCGGGGCTGACCACGCCCTGGTTCACGCTGTACATCGGCATCGTGCCACTGCTCCTGGTGGGTCTGGCGCTGACGGCTTGGCGCTGGCAACCCCAGGTGCGCTTCTGGATGATGATCGCCCTTGCCGGGTTGCTCCTCTCCTTCGGCAGGCATCTCTTCGCCTATGACCTGCTGTACCTGGTCGCGCCGGTGCTGCGGCTGTTCCGTTCCCAGGAGCGCGCCGCCTTTGTTTTCAGCTTCGCTGCCGCACTTCTGGCGGGGCTGGGCGGTGATCTGCTGCATGTGGAGTCGGAGGACGGTGGGGTTGCCCTGCGCCGCGCCCGCCGCGCTGCGTTGGGGCTGGCCCTCGCCGGCCTGACGTTGGCCGTGGTTGCGGGCGCGGTCTGGATAGCCGCCGGGCGGCCGGCGGATCATCCTGTCGCCAGGGTGATGGATCAGGGGGTGTTTATTGCGCTTCTGGCGGCTATAGCGCTGGGGCTGCTGGCGCTATGGGAAAATCGCAGGCTGAGCCAGACGGCGTTTGCCCTCCTCCTGGCCGGTGTGATCGGGCTGGACCTGTTCACGGTGAACGGCCAGAAGACGCTGGAACTGCCGCCAGAGGCGGGGTATTATCCGCTGATCGGCGCTATTGCCCAGATGCGGGCCGATGGCGCCGGGCCGTTCCGCGTGAGCAGCGAGGGGCTGTTCCCTGGCGACGGCAACGCGAGCATGGTTTATCGCCTGGAAGATGTGACCGGCAACAGCCCGCTGCACCAGGCGGCCTACGACGCCTTTATTGAGCGGGTCAGTGAACTGCGCTGGTGGCACTTGTTAAACGTGAAGTACATCCTGACAAAGCGCACCTTCCCGCCCGGCCAATTCACCCTGGTGCATCAGGGGGCAGAGGGCAACCTGTATCGGTTAGAGACGGCCTGGCCGCGCGCCTGGGCTGTCTCGCAGGCGGTCCAGGTGCAGAATGACGCCGAGGCCTATCGCCTGTTGAGCGATCCTCAGTTTGACCCGCGACAGACGGCGATCCTGGATACGCCCCTGTCCGGGCTGGTCAGCGGCGCCCAGGTGGGGGCGATTTGGAGCAGCCCTGGCCGCCTGGGTATGGATGTGTTTGCACCGGGGCCTTCTCTTTTGGTTATCAGTGAGATTTACACACCCGGCTGGCGGGCGTTCGTAGATGGCCGCCCGGTGCCCATCCTGCGGGCCGATGCCGTGCTCCAGGCCATCGTGCTGCCCGCCGGGGCACGTTATGTGGAACTTATCTATCTGCCCACGACGTTTATCGTCGGCGCTGTGATCAGCGCGGTTACCTTAGCGAGCGTTGCCATCCTCTGGTGGCGGGTGAGGAGAGGGCACCAACCGGGCTGAAGCGCGGTGGGGTGTTAAGTTTGTGGAGGAAACACTCATGCGACTAGAAGACCTCAACTGGATGGACGTGGAAAGCTATCTCAAGCAAGATGATCGCATCATCCTGGTGACGGGGGCCTGCGAGCAGCACGGTTATCTCAGTCTGCTGACCGACATCCGCATCCCCTGGGCGATTGCCACCGCCGTTGGCGAACGCGAAGGCGTGCTGGTGGCGCCGCCGCTCAACTTCGGCTGTTCGGCCTCCTTCGCTGCCTATCCGGGCACGATCAGCCTGTCCACCGAGACGTTTAACCGGGTGGTGGTAGAGTTGGTCAGCGACCTATATCGCCAGGGCTTCCGCCGCATTCTGATTCTGAATGGGCACGGCGGCAATCATGGGATGCGACCGGCGTTAGTGGAACTGATCAACCGACTTCCCGGCCTGCGCCTGGCCGTGCACAACTGGTGGGACTCGCCATCGGCCCAGGCATTGTGCAGAGAGGTTGGCCTGCCCGGCGCCCACGCCAACTGGCTGGAGAATTTCCCCTTCACCCGCGTGGCCGAAACGCCCTCTGAGGCGAAGCCACTGGTGACACACAGCCCCTTTGACCCGCCGGAGCGGGTGCGCCAGGCCCTGGGCGACGGCAGCGCGGGTGGCCCCTATCAGGCCGACGACGCGATCATGGACCGCCTGTTTAACGTTGCGGTGGAAGAGGCGTTGGCGATCTTGCGTGCGCTTTGACTTTACCAACCCGCCCCGGCCATCCGGCGGCGGTGCTCGGTGCGCATGCAGCGGTCCTGTATCACCCACAGCCCGGCAGCCTCTGCTTTGGCGGCGGCCTCCGGGTGGGTGATCCCCTCCTGCATCCAGACGGCTTTCGCGCCTTTCTGGATCGCCTGCTCCACCACCGGCGGCACGTCCTCCGGGCGGCGAAAGATTTGGACGACGTCCACCGGCTCGGGAACGGAGAGCACATCCGGGTAGGCACGCTCGCCGAGGATGGTGTCCGCCGTCGGATTGACCGGGATAATGCGATAGCCCTGGCTTTTGAGATAGGCCGCGATCTGGAAGCTGATCTTGGCCGGATTGGATGACAGGCCCACCACGGCGATGGTGCGCGTGGTCTCCAATATCTCCCTGATCTTCCTATCTTCACTCATCTACAAGCTCCCATCTTGCTTTACCGCGGAGACCTCGCTTCCTCTGCGTCCTCTACGCCTCTGCGGTGAATTGCCCTTCCGTCCCTACGAAGCCCGCCCGAGCTGAATTGGCAGGGTTACTTGAAAACACGTCTCGCCCGGCCTAGAGGTGACCTTGATCTGGCCGCGATGCTTGTTGACGACGATATTATACGTGATGTGCAGGCCCAGGCCATTGCCCACGCCAGGCGGCTTGGTGGTGAAGAACGGCTCAAAGATGCGCGGTTGTATCTCCGGCGGGATGCCCGGCCCATTGTCCGTGATCTCCACAACGACGGCGTCGTCGCCCTGGCGATAGGTACGCAGGTGCAGCTTTCCCTGCCCCTGCGTGGCGTCAATGGCGTTGTCAATGATGTTCGTCCAGGCCTGATTGAGTTCGCTGGCGTAGGCCTCAATGCGCGGCAGGTCCGAAGCATAGTCGCGCGTGACCTGGACGCCTCCCTTGAGTTTATACTTCAGAATGATCAGCGTGTTCTCCAGGCCCTCGTGGACATCTACGTTCTGCACCGGTGCCTGGTCCAGATAGGAATACGTCTTGACGGCCTTGACGACTTCCGAAATGCGCTCGGCGCTTTTACTGACCTCCTCTAGCAGCGCATACACGGTATAGCCCGCGCCCAGCCAGGAGAGGACGACGTGCAGGGCCTCGGCGGAGAAATCGCCGCATAGCTCGGCCAGCGAGCGGGCATCCCAGCCGTAGCTCACCAGGACAGGGGCGAGTTCCCAGGCCACCGCGACACCTCGCTCTTCCAGCCAGTCTTGTAGCTCGCTCTCCCGATCGCTGCGCGTCAATGGGTCCAGGCTCACTGGCTGGGTGGCACGTTGGGCCATCTCGCCGCGCAGTGCATTCACTGTAGCTACCTGCCAGGGTTCTAGGGCGAGCTTGTGCAATTCCGCGCTCCGGCGTTGTAACTCGGCCAGCGCATCGCGCATCTGCGCGGCGCTGCGTTGTGCGGCAGCGGCGGGGTTGTTTAGTTCATGGGCCAGCCCGGCGGCGAGCGTGCCCAACGCGGCCATCTTCTCGTTTTGGCGCACTGCCAATTCAGTGTTGCGCAGCCGCTCAATGATGGTGCGCAGCACCGCGCGCGTGGCCGAGGGGCTGCTGGCCAGGAGTTGTTGGAGAGCCTCCTGACCGATCCTGAGCAGATGGCTCTGGCGCACAGCGCGCACCGAGGCGGTGCGCGGCGACTGATCCAGCAGGGAGATTTCGCCGATGACCTCGCCTGGGCCGCGCAGCGCGATGACGACATCTTGCTGGCCGGAACGTTTGAGGATCTCAAACTCGCCCTCCAGGATGATGTAGGCAGAGTCGCCAGGTGTGCCCTCTTCCATGAGGAGTTCGCCCGCCTGGAGGGTCACCGGCTCGGCCATATCCAGCAACCGCTGCATGTCCTGGTCGTTCAGGCCCGCGAACAGCGGCAGGCGTCGTAGGAAGTCAGCGATCATCGCTTGTCCTTTGTCCCCCATCTTCTCTCTCCCCCTGTGGGGGAGGGCCAGGCTGGGGGGCAGTTTGTCCTTCGTCCCTGGTCGTCAAACCGGCGGACAGCACGGCCTGGACCGGAGGCTGGTTCAGAAAGGAGGTGCGCAACTCGGCCGCGCCGATGTGGTTTGCGATGGCCTCCACAGTGGTGCGCGCCTGCTCTCGCAGCGCCTGGGCCTCGGCGGCATGGCCCCGCCCGGCTTCAATCTGGCCGAGCGCGAAGAGGATCCGCCACAAGATGCGCCGTGCCCCCAACGCTTCGGCTTCGGCGCGGGCCTCAACCAAAACATCCAAGGCGCGATCCGTTTGACCCTGGGCGAGGAGCGCCTGGCCCTGGAGATAGAGTGCGTCGGCGAGGTAAGCGTGTAAGCCTGCTTGGCGGAGGAAGGCGATATGTTCGTCCATAAGCGCAATGACGCGGGCATACTCCCGCCGGGCCAACCCCAACTCGGCATCTGCCAGGGGCACAGGGCTGTACAGAGGGCCAGGAGTGAACCTTACATAAGCTTGCTTCAGTGCTATCTCGGCCTCGTGATCGTCCCCAAGCAGGAGATAGAGTTGAGCCAGGATAGCCGCAACCAGTGACTCCCAGAGGGGGAATTGGGCCTCGGCTTTCGCCAGGGCGCGACGTGCCAGGTCAAGGCCGCGCTCAGGCGCACCTAAGAGGCCATAAGTTCGGGCCAATGTGGCGCCGGCGGCGATAGGAGCGACGATAAAGCTGGCCTGCTCGCCTAGACGGATGCTCTCCTCCATGATCGCCATGGCGTGATCCACTTGGCCGCGATCCAGATAGATGTTGCCTACCATCATCCGGCTGTACGACTGGTCCCACAGGTTGCCAATGGATTGGCCGATGTTGTAGGCTTCTTCGGACAGCGCCAGGGCCTGCTCATAGTCGCCGACAAGTTGATAGAATTCTGAGAGGCTAGCCAGGCTGCCGGCGAGCATGGCCAGGTTGCCCTGCGCCTGCCACAGGGCGTGCGCCTCGTTGAGTGCCTCCAATGCACGCTCCACCTGGTCGCTAACGATCAGGTAGGCATAGGTGATGTCGTTCAGGGTGAAAGCCAGTTGCTCATGCAGGCCCAGTTCGCGCGCGATGGCCAGGGAGCGCTCGCCATAAACCACAGCCTCACGTGGGTGACCAGTGTTGAAATTAATCAGCAAGAGAAGCCACAAGGTCTTGGCCTCAGCCCGACGGTCACCCAGCGCGCGGGCCAGCGCCAGGGCGTGATCGGCGAGTGCCTGGGCCTGGGCCGGATTGAAGCTGGCGGTGGGGGTAGCGTAGAGCGTGGCCCGCGCCATCACAGCGGCCAGGCCGAGTGCACTGTCCCCGCGTTGGCCCGCCTTGGTCTCCATCTCGGCGTAATTCGCCAGCGCCTGCGTATAGTGGCCGCTCAACTCAAAGGCGCGCCCGCGGCAGGTGTATAGATGCAGCAATTGCTCAGAGCCGGCCTCCATGCGCTGTGCGATCTCCAGGGCCTGGGCATAGTGGGCGATGGCTTCGGTGGTGGCGTAGCGTCGCAGGGCCACATCCCCGGCCAGTGTAGCGTAGGTGAGCGTCTTCGCGTCGTCCCCAGCCTGACTGTAGTGATAGGCGAGCAACTCGGCGACCTCATCCAGGTCGCCGCTACAGAAGCCCTCATAATATATGGCAACCTGGCGGTGAAGCTCACGCCGCCGTTTCACCAGCAATGACTGGTAGGCCGCCTCCTGCGTCAAGACATGCTTGAAGATGTAGGCGAGATCATCCCCCATTAGTGGGCGCACGAGTTGCGCCTGTTCCAGTTGCGCGAGGGTTGTCTCCAGGTTCATATCAAATTCACTCCACGGCCTGGGCTTCCTGCTCCAGCACCGAGGCCAGAATGCGTATGGGGAACTTGCGTCCGATCACTGAAGCGATTTGCAGGACGCGCTTGGCCTCTTCTGGCAGGCGGTCAATGCGCGCGCTGAGCACCCCCTGCAACGTATCGGGGATGTCAATCTTGTGGACTTCGCGCACCACCGTCCAGCGGCTATCCACGAGCGCGATGTTGCCCCGATCGATTAACATACGGATTACTTCTTCCACGAAGAAGGGGTTGCCCTCGGCCTTGGACAGGATCAGGTGGCGCACATGTTCGGGCAGCGCCTCAATCTCCAGCAGGTTGCTGACGAGTTGCTTGCTATCGGCCTCTGACAGGGGAGCCAGGTATATCTCAATGGCGCCCACGCCTGCGACTTCCCGCGCCTGCGTGATCAGCTTCCAGCCGGGCACGTCCTTGTCCGGGCGCGCCACGAAGACGAACACGATAGGCACGTCGGCGGCCATCGGCAGAATGCGGATGCCCAGTTCCACTGAAGAGGGATCGGCCCAGTGGATGTCTTCACAGACGAGGACGGTGGGTTGGCGACGAGCCAGCGCCTCCAGGTAGCGGCGGCAGGCGACGATGTAGCGCGCCTGAAGCGCCGGCCCATCCAGGTACTTCACCCGTGTGGCCATGTCCTCCTCCAACTTGAGGCCCAGCAGGTGGCCGAGGAAGGGATAGACTTCCTTTATCTCGTCGCCAAACAGCATTTCCATATGTTGCCGCAGCGCGACGTGCACCTCCTCCGCTGGCGCGCCCGCCGGGACGCCCAGGAGCGCACGGAGCACGTCGGTGCTCAGGTGGTGCGCCATGGTGGCGCCATAGGAGAGGCAGCGCCCTTCCACCCAGCGCAACGGCGGATCACCGGCTGCCGCTGCCTTGCGCCACTCCGCCACCAGCCGCGACTTGCCCAACCCGGCCTCACCGATGATGGAGACAATACAGCCGCGCCCCTGGCGCACATCGTCTGTGATGTGCATGAGTGTGGAGAACTCGCGTTCGCGCCCGACCATCGGCGACGACAACCCGGCGATGCCGCGTGTGCGCACGGCGCCCTTGCGCTCACCCAGCACACGATAGACGTGGATCGGCTCGGCCTTGCCTTTGACCTCAATCTCGCCGCGGTCCTGGAAATCAAACAGAGAGGCAGCCAGCTTGTACGTGTTCTCCGAAACCAGGATCGTGTTCGGCTCGGCAGCGCTCTGCATGCGTGAGGCCAGGTTGACCGTATCGCCGATCGCCAGGTACTCCATGTGCAGGTCGCTGCCGATATTGCCCACGACGACCAGGCCGGTGTTCAGCCCGATGCGCATCTGCAAATTCGGCAGGCGGTGCTTTCGCCGCGCCTCATCGGCGTAGCCCTGAATCGCCTCCAGGATATGCAGCGCAGCGCGGATGGCGCGTTCGGCGTCGTCCTCGTGCGCCAGGGGTGCGCCGAAGAAGGCCAGCACGCCATCGCCCAGAAGCTGGGCGATGGTGCCTTCATAGCGATACACAGCCTTACTCACGCGCTGGTGGGCGCCGCTGACAACTTCACGCCAGTCTTCGGGGTCAAGCTGCTCCGCCAGGGCGGTGGAGTCCACAATGTCGGTGAAAAGTGCGGTGACCAGCTTGCGCTCACCTTCAACGCGCTCGCGGGAGGCCAGGATTTTATTGACCACGTTCTGGGGCGCGGCGCGCCGCAGCGCGTCCAGCGGTTCGCTGCGCGTCACCTGCGCCGGTCGGGCCATCGCTGTGGCTGTGCTCAGATTGAAGCCGCAGTTATTGCAGAATTTGGCCGTCACTGAGGCCGGCTGGCCGCAATTGGGGCAGGCGCGCGCCAACGGCTGGCCGCAGTTCTCGCAGAAGCGGGCACCTTCAGGATTCTCATGTGAACAGTTGGAACATTGCATCCTTTCACCTGAATACGTGTGTACCATCACACATAGGGGGAGGATTGGCGACCGATTTGACCCATTTTAGGCTGCTTTTAGAAAAGAGGCAACTGTGCGCAAGGGGCGGGCGCATCAGCAGCCCGAAGGGAGTGGCTGGGACCGATTCTCTTGGAGGGTACTTGACATAGGGATAATTTGGATATATATTATCTGAATAGGGGAATTTGCAGCCTGCCATGACTGACTCGGCCTGTGTTTCCCCATTGTCCCCACCGTCAGTTTGGTCGCCATTTGTTTTTGGGTAAGGAGGAGTTCGCTATGAGCACCGCTGAACCCGTCAACCCGATGTCGTATGCCGGTAAGCCGGTCGTCCTGGATGTCGTCCGCAAAGAGCGGCAGGCGTTCTACGACCTGATTGACGACCCGGCCAACTGGTATGTACAGACGCGCTGCACCGAGTGGCAGGTGCGCGATATCGTCGGCCACATGATTGATGTCACTGAGGGCTATCTCACGCGCTGGGACATAGCCCGCAAGGGTGAACCCGCTGAGGCTGTGGGGCTGCTCGTTATGGCCGAGAAGCTGAATGAGAAAGCCAAGTCGTTCCGCAGCCTGCCGCGTGAGGAGGCCATCGCCCGCCTGAAGACCGCCTCGGACAAGATGATGGCCATCTTTGATGCGCTCACCGAGCAGGAGTGGACCGATTTCCTGGTCACCCATCCCTATATGGGGCCACTGCCGACGTTCTTCTACCCTGCCTTCCACGTCATGGACTACGGCGTGCATACGTGGGACATTCGCTATGGTCTGGGCGACAAGATCGGCAAGCTGGATGAGCGGACGGCGGGCGTGCTCATCCCCTATATGTTGTATGCCTTATGGCCGTACACGGTGGATGTTGAGTCGGCGAAGGGGCTGGACGTCACCTATGGGATTGAGATCTCCGGCCCCTGGGGTGGCAAGTGGCGGGCCACCGTTAAGGATGGGAAGTTTGAAGCCAAACCGGAAGAAGACGACTTCGCAGGCTGCGACGCCGTCTTCAGCTTTGACCCTTCCGACTTTGTGCTCACGGCCTTCCAACGCTTCCCCGGCGGCGCGGCGCGGGGCGACCCGGAGGTGATTGAGCGCGTCCGCAAGCTGTTCTTCCGCATCTGAATAGGAGGAGGAACATGGCGATCCTGCAAACCCAGGGGGTCCACCATATCACCCTGGTTGGCTCCAACCGTGAGGCGGTGATTGACTTCTACCAGGGGGTGTTGGGCATGCCGCTGGTGTTCAGCCAGCCCAACCTGGACGTGCCGGAGGAGGAGCATCTGTACTTTGACGCGGGCGACGGGCGGCTGATCACCTTCTTCGTCCGGCCCACGCGGGTCAATGACCCCACACCCAACCCCGAAGGCATCGGCAACGTCCATCACATCGCCTTTACAGTCTCGCGCGCCACCTACACCCAGGTGGCGGAGCGGCTCAACGAGCGCGGCATCTGGAATACCGGCCCGATCGATCGCGGTTTCATGGACTCCATCTATTTCCGCGATCCGAACGGCCAGTTGCTTGAACTGGCCTGCTACAAGTTCGTTCCGCCGGAAGGCTACACCATCGCGGATGTGTTGCGCACGGCGCACCGCCTCCGGGTGGCGGCCGGCGATTACAACATCACCGACCGCCACCTGGCCGACGCTATTGCCGAACTGACCGAGCGACGGGCTGGGGCACGGGAGCGGGCGTTGGAGCTGGCCTAGGCTGTGGCCGATCAAGGTGAATATACCTTCCTGCCGCTAGAGAAGGTGATCTATGGCGCGGGTAGCCTGGCCCGTCTGCCGGGAGAGGTTGAGCGGCTGAGGGGACGCCGGGCGCTGATCATCACTGGGCGCACGCTAGCGACGCAGACCCCGCTGGTTGGGAGGGTCGCGACGCTTCTGGCTGAGCGCCATGTCGGGACGTACGCGGGCATCCGGCAGCACGTCCCAGAGAGCGGCATCCACGAGGCGGTGACGCTGGCGCGCGCCCACCAAGCTGACGTACTGGTCAGCGTCGGCGGCGGCAGCCCCATTGACGCGGCCAAAGCTGTCGCACGAACGCTCGGCTATATCCCCCACATCGCCATCCCCACGACGCTCTCTGCCGCCGAGTTCTCACACCTGGCCGGATATACCGACGAAGCTACCAAATCCAAGACCGGTTTTGCTGACCCACGTGCCACACCGCGTATCGCCATCCTTGACCCGGAGATGACGCTGGCCACGCCCATGTGGTTGTGGCTGGCCTCTGGCATCCGCGCTCTAGACCATGCTGTGGAGACGCTATACAGCCCCGGTGTCCACCCGGTGAACGATGTGCTTGCTCTGGAGTCCATCCGACGGCTGTTCATGTATCTGCCGCGCTCTAAGTCTGAACCGGAGAATCTGGCGGTGCGCGTCCAATGCCAGATCGCGGCTTGGATGAGCTTCTTCAGGCCGGCGAGCGTGCAGATGGGGCTGAGCCACAACTTGGGGCGGCGTATCGGCGCAACCTATGACGTGCCGCATGGCGTGGCCTCATGTATCACCCTGGCGCCCGTCATGCGCGTCAAGGCCAGGACCGAGGCGGCCCGCCTGGCGCCTATCGCCCGTGTGCTTCGTTGCGCCCCGGAAGAGGCACCGGATGAGGTAGCGGCACTGGCCGCTGCCGCTGCCGTCGCTCGGCTGGTTCAATCGTTAGACCTACCCCACCGGCTGCGCGACGTCAATGTGCCTGAGTCCGCGCTGGAGGCCATTGCCCTCGCCGCCGTCGGTGATTCGCCGCAGAAAACCGAGGCGCTTGAGGTTCTGCGGCAAGCGTGGTAGGACGTGTTCAGTTGGTGCCCGATATGGCCCCATCATCTTCTACGAATCAATGATCACGCGCGATTTCCTCCTGAGCAAGCCCGATGTATGTACAGCCGTCAATCTGCCCCAGGCCTGGGAAACCGCCGGTTACTACCCGACAGAGTACTGCATCCGGGCCACGGGCCAGGAGTACACCGTCTCACTGGAGAAGTTTGTGAAGCGCGAGGCGAAGTAGTGTGGGCAGAGCGTGGCTATCTCCAGGCGTTGGTGGGCATTTGAGCGGGGCACGCTGTGGGTGATGGACCTGGCAGGCATATCCGCGCCTGCCAGGTCTCTGCCCCGCATCGCTGCCGTCTTTAGCGAGGTCCAACGCGAGTCGGCGGGGGTGCTGACCGTAGCGATGGGCTTGCCCGACCCCGCGCTGGTGCTACGGCGCTTTGCGGCTGGGCGGCGTTGCTTTGCTGCCTGGGTGGAGGGCCAGATCGCCGCTTATGGCTGGGTGTCGTGGGCGGTGGAGTGCATTGGCGAGTTGGAGCGCGAGTTCCACATGCTGCCCGGCGAGGCGTATATCTGGGACTGTGCCACCCTGCCACCTTATCGCCGCCGGGGATTGTATGGCGCCTTGCTGAGTTTCATGACCGCCGAATTGCGGCGCGAAGGCGTCCAACGCATCTGGATCGGGTCATCGCTCACTAACCGGTTCTCTATCCGTGGTTTCGCCCGCGCCGGTTTCCACCCGGTCATCAGGCTGCTCTATGTGCGGCTGGCCCGGCTTACCTTTCTGTGGATAAACCGCTATCCACATGCCCCCGACGCGCTTGTGGCCGCCGCCCAGCGGGCGTTGCTCGCGCCCCACGAGCGTGCATGGGGCGCATTCGCCCTGGGGTATCGGGAGGCTATCCCCCTTCCGGCCTGTGCGTGAGTGATGTGACCCCCACCCCTCCCCCGCAAGGGGGATGCTGATCCCTTTCTCTCTGGGGAGACAGATGTTTGGCGGCCAGGGATAAGCGTGTTATAATCCTCCTGGGTCAGGAGGAACGACGATGCAACTCTCACCCTTAGAACTGGCCATTATCCTGCTCATCGTCTTGCTGCTGTTCGGCGTGGGGCGGTTGTCCAAGCTGGGCAGCGAACTGGGACGGGGCATTCGCGAGTTCCGGCGCGGTCTGTCTAGCGAGGACGAAGAGACCCAGGCCGATAAACCCGACTCCTAGCGTTTGGCTTCGGCGGCCTCCAGCGAAGCGGCCAGCCGGGCGATCTTTTCCCCGTTCTCGCGCCAACTGATCTTGGAAAGCCCCAGTTTTTGGCGGAGCTGATCGGGCGGCATCTTGGCCATGTAGTCGCGCACGGCGGAGGTCCAACGCAGCATCTCAAAGGAGAGGTGCTTGGCCAGCCGGGCCTCTTCGGCGACATCGGTCAGGACGTACTCCAGATTGCGGGCGGTGCACTCAAACAGCTTCCTACGCGGCTGGTATTGCTCCAGATACTCGTGCAGGACCTCAATCCACTGCGGGTCAAGCGGCAGTTTGCGCTCCTTGTGGCGCTGGCGGGGGTTGGTATAGCGCACGTAGAGGAAGGGGTGCTGGGGGTCGGACGTATCAATGTGGTTGGGCACAATCGCCATGCATTCCGACTTTTTGATGCCGGTCTGGAGCACGAGGGTGATGACGAGTTCGGGCCGGGCGTCGGGCTTTTCCGCCTTGCGGCGGCGTTCGGTGACGGCCAGGATGCGCCGCACCTCAGCGTCGGTGAGGATTTCCGGCAGAGGGCTGCTGACCGAATACTGGATGATGGCGGCAGCGGGGTCGCTTTCCAGCACTTTGACTTCGGTCAGCCATTTAAAGAAGGACTTGAGAGCGGTGACGCGGCGGGCGTAGGATTTGGGGCTACAGGGCACGCCGCGGCCATGCTGCAGCCATTGGAGGAAGTTGTTCAGGTCGCGGGTGCTGACGGCGCCGACGGGCTGGCCGATGCCCAGGTAGCGCGCCAGCAGGCGGATGTCGCTGACGAAGGATTTGATGGTGTTTTCGGTGAAGCCTTCGCGGCGCAGGTGCTGCTGGTACAGGCGCAGTGCGGCGCTGAAGGGCGCGGTCGGTTCAAGGGGGCGCAGGGTGGGGAAGAGAGGCAGTTGTTCAGCGTGCATGCGACCTCCTTCGTATAGTCATTATGTATTCATTGTAATTCAATTGCCGCATCTGTCAACCCCGGTTGTCCATCTGCGCAGACGAGCGCGGCTTCTGGTCGCCAGCCCGAAGTGGCTACCCCCTTGGATTCGCAGCCAGGCGAGGGTAAAATAGATGTCGTGAGAGTGAGCCATGGAGCAGAAAGGCACACGAGACATCCGAGAACCAGTGCCAGAGACCGATCACCTATCGCCGGCGCCCTCCCGGCCCATCTACACGCCGGAGGATGACACGGTCTGCTGGGTGTGCGGCGGACCGGTGATCCAACTCCATTGTAAGATCGTTTGTAAGAACTGCGGCTTTATGCGGGATTGTAGCGACCCGTAATCTGTGTATGAGGCCCGACATAAGCCGCTATTACCTGGCTATTTCAAGGCGTACCGCTGCCCGGCCCCAACGCCGGCGTCCGGCAAATCTTGGGGCGAGAAGGCGAGGTCTGGCTGCCGTGATCAAGGGGGCACGCCGGGTCAGGGAAGCCTCTAGAAGTCCAGGCCAAAGCCCCCTTCGCCGACGAAGGGGTTGGTGCGCCGCTCTCGCCCGATGGTCGTGGGTGGGCCGTGACCGGGGTACACTACCACATCATCGCCGAGCGGGAAGAGCCGTTCGCGGATGGAGCGGATGAGCCTGTCGTAGTCGCCGCCGGTCAGGTCGGTGCGGCCAATGGAACCGGCGAAGAGGCAATCGCCTGCGAACACCGCCTTATTGCCGTCATAGAAGCTGACGCTGCCGGGCGAGTGGCCGGGTGTAAACAATACCTGTAGCTGCCCTCTGCCGAGGGCGATGACATCGCCATCCTCCAGGAAGCTATCAGGCCGGGGCGGAGGCGGTACATGCATATCCAGGAACAACAGCGCCCCCTGCTGCATGAAGCGGAGGATGCCCAGGTCGGCGCGATGCAGCGCGAAGGGGGCGCCAGTGATCTGGCGCAATTCCTCTACGCCCAGAAGGTGGTCAAAGTGGGCGTGGGTCGCCAGAATGCGGCGGATGGCCCAGCCGCGCGCCTGGGCCACACGGGCGATGGCCGGAGCATCATCCGCCGGGTCAATGACAACCGCCTCGCCGGTGGCCTCATCCGCGACAAGGTAGCAATTGGTCTGGAGTGCACCCAGGGTGAGAACTTCAATGACCATGGATAGGTAAACGAGGGAGGATAGACAGGAGGGCCGTCCTCCGTCGTCTATCGTCAATAGCGTGGCTCCCGCGTCAACTCTTCCGGGCGAGCGAAGATCATGCGCCCGGCAGCGGTTTGCAGCACCTTGGTGACGACCACATCTATGGTGCGGTCAATATAGCGGCGCCCCTCCTCCACAACGACCATGGTGCCATCGTCCAGATAGCCCACGCCCTGGCCCAGTTCCTTCCCCTCCTGGATCACCTGCACGCTCATGGTCTCGCCCGGCAGGAAGATAGCGCGGACGGCGTTGGCCAGTTCGTTGATGTTGAGGACCTGCACCCCTTGCAACTCCGCGACACGGTTGAGGTTATAGTCGTTCGTCATCACCGGGCAGCGTAGCTTCTTGGCCAGCAGGATCAGTTTGTCGTCCACTTCGCGCACTTCCTCCACATCCAGATCGGTGATGCGCACCGGGACGCGCGATTCTTTCTGCAAGCGGTTGAGGATGTCCAGGCCGCGGCGGCCGCGGTTGCGACGCAGGACATCGGGCGAATCGGCGATGTGTTGTAGCTCGTTCAGGATGAAGCGGGGCACAAGCAGCGTCCCGCTGATGAAGCCCGTCTGGCTGATGTCGGCGATGCGCCCATCAATGATCACGCTGGTATCCAGGAGGATGCTGCGCTCCTCGGCCACGCTCTCCTTATGGCTTTCCTCCAGCCGCCGTGTCAGCGGGTTGCGGTCTCCCAGCAGGGCGAAGATTTCGCGTTGGCGCATGGTCATGACCATGACGCCGATATAGCCGAAGACGGCGGCGCTGATCACGGGCATGAGCTGGCCGAAGGGATCGGGCAGGCGGGAGAGCGGGAAGGCGGCCAGCGCGGCGATGAACAGGCCGATGACCAGGCCAATGGTGGCGGCGACGAGTTGTGTGGCGGGGACCGAGGCCACCAGGCGGCGCAGGGCACGCGCCGGGCGTGTGGTGATCCAGGGCGTGATGATCAGGCCCGCCAGCACACCTACAAGCGCCAGCACGACTGGCGTCACCCAGGGGCGGGCCGGGTCAATGATCAGCTCCTGGATGGAGCTGATCCCGATGTAAACGCCGGCCAGCCCAAATACAACCATCCCAATCAGCCGGAAAAGCATCTCTATACTCATCATTAAGGACCCCCATAAACGCGAAAAGGTGAGCGCGCAGCCAGCAGGCTCACCTTCCAAAGATAGCAACAGGGTGGGCCCGGCTGCAAGTTTGCGCCGGCCGGGCCGGAGAAATGCGACCTTTGTCGGAATAACCGAATGATAAGTCCACGCTGCGCGCTGGCGCGGCCCGGCCGGCAGGCGCTGGAATCTGAAAGATTCCAGAGGCCAGCACGATAGCCGGTAACCACTGATCAGTTTAGCACAGGCAGCCAAATGATGCAAGGGGAAACGGGCGTTGGGCACATTGCAATTTTGGGGTGACTTGGGGCTGGCGACCGAAGGCGCGTCTGGGGGGACTGGAGGGCTGATGCCTGGCCTACGCTGACGCGTAGCGTCTATCGGCGTGGCCGCCCAGTTGAAGGGGCGCAACGGCGTTGTGCCCCTCCAGGCGCGGTTTTAACCGCAAGGCGGCTGACCCTGTCGCACTTTGGCTGCTGAAGCGGAATTAAGGGGTAGAGGGATAATCCTCCCACTTTGCCTATCCCCTTTGCCTATCCCCCTTCCCCCCTGTGCAGGGGAGGGTTGGGGTAGGGGGTAGCCTCGCCCCCTCCCTGACCCTCCCCATGAAGGGTTGATAAAGCCGTAACGTGTTAGGAATTTGAGAGCCACACCGTGAACGGTGTGGCTTACCGTAGGCTCCACGTTTACGGTGCGGTATCCCAACCTGTTCTATGGTAAAATTAGGGGAGAGTTCAGCCCGAGGAGGGGTGGAGCGATGAAGATCGCAGTGGGCAGCGACGAACGCACGCATCTGACGGATGGGGTGGTTGAGGAACTGAAGAAGCGCGGGCACGAAGTGGAGCTATTCGGCCCGTTGGCCGGTGATCCCCTGCCCTGGCCGGACGTGGGCCAGGCGGTAGCCGAACGTGTGGCGTCGGGGCAGGCCGATGAGGGCATCCTGTTCTGCTGGACGGGCACGGGCGTGAGCATTGCGGCCAATAAGGTGCCGGGGGTGCGCGCCGCGCTCTGCGATGACCCTCAGACGGCTGCCGGGGCGCGCAAATGGAACAAGGCGAACGTGCTGTGCCTGTCGTTGCGCCGAACCTCGGAGGTCGTCGCTAAAGAGATCCTGGATGCCTGGTTCTCCACCGCTTACGAACCCAACCCGGAGGATGACAGGTGCATCGCCAAAATCGCCGAGATAGAGCGCCAGTACAGCCGCTAGCCCGGTGGGGGCTGGCTCTCGGCTTGAGCCTGGTGGTGCTGGCGGCGTGCAGCCGCCAGGTCACGCCAACGGTGATCTCCCCCATCCAATCGCCTGCGCCGCCGACGCAGACGGCCTCCCCCTTGCCAACTGTGCCCCTGGCCAGCCCGACCAGTTCGCCTGCGACGCCGTTGGGCTGTGCACTGCGCCTGCATCCCCGCAGTGAGGCGACCTGGCAGCGCTGGCTGCGCGCTGACCTGGGCTGTCCGCGCAGAGAGGCCCAGGAGATCCCCGTTGCTTTCCAGGCGTTTGAGCGCGGCTTCATGATCTGGAAGGGCGTGCCGGAATTCCAGGTCTACGTCTTGTTGCTGGGCGATGGGACACGCTCTATGCGCTGGTCTGCCTATGTGGATACCTTTCAGGAGGGGCAGCCTGCATTTGATCCGTTGCTCACCCCGCCGCCGGAGCGCGAGCAGCCTATTCGCGGCTTTGGTAAGGTGTGGCGCGAGCAGCCGGGCGTGCGTGAGGCCATCGGCTGGGCGCTGTCCCACGAGCGGGGCGGGCAGGGGGTGTTTCAGGTCTTTGAGAGCGGGCGCGTCTTTGTGGTTGAGGATACGCGCCTGTTTGCGCTCATAGACACGGACAACCGCTGGCAGGAATTCCCTGTAACCGGCGGCGCGCCGTAGCATCTAAAGATGCGTGAGGTACTCAATTGAGGATTTGTTTCATCTTCATGTAGGATCGGTTACAGCCATCGCAGGGATGGTGGTGATATAATCAATGACATCTCCAGGGATCAGAGGGCTGGCGATAGGGTATAGGCTGGGGGCCGGTTATGGAGGAAAGCGTGACTCAGGGGAAGCGTATCATCTATGTGTGTGAGGTATGTCTGCTCATCTCCACAGAGCCAGGTGAGCATCATGGCCGGCCCATGTTTCGTTGTGATGCGGGCGAGCCGGGGAGCGAACGGTCCCGGCCTTTGATGACGCCCGATGGGGAGCTGAAGACGCACGCGCCAGCCTGGTGGGTGGAACATTGCCTGGGCCGATTGCCCAGGACAGAGATCACTGAGGAGTGAGACGAGCGACATGGAAGAGGTCATCATTTTGGGATCGGGTATGGCTGGCCTGACGGCGGCCATCTACGCGGCACGGGCGGACCTGTCGCCGCTGTTGATCACGGGCAATGAACTTGGCGGCCAGATCGCCACCACGACAGATGTGGAGAACTTCCCTGGCTTCCCAGAAGGGCTGACCGGGCCGCAATTGTATGAGTTGATGTTCAAGCAGGCGCAGCGCTTCGGCACCCGCGTGGAGTATGACGAGGTCGTTGAGGTGGACTTCACGCATGGCTCCCCCTTCCGCCTCAAGACGCATAGCGCCGAATATGAGGCGAAGGCGGTGATCGTGGCCACCGGCGCCCGGCCCCGCAAGTTGGGCGTGCCGGGCGAGGACCGGCTGATCGGGCGAGGGGTCTCTTACTGCGCCACCTGCGACGGCTTCTTCTTCCGCGGCAAAGAGTTGATCGTGGTCGGCGGCGGCGATAGCGCCTTGCAGGAGGGGCTATTCCTGACCAAGTTTGCCTCCCGCGTGAACATCGTCCACCGCCGTGACCAGCTTCGCGCCGGGCCGGTGTTGCAGGCTCGCGCCGCCCGCAATGAGAAAATCCACTTCATCTGGAACACAGTCGTGACCGAGATCATCGGCGACAGCGCGGTTCGGGCCGTCCGGCTCAAAAACGTTAAGACCGGCGAGGAATACGAGCGGCCCATTGACGGGGTGTTCGTTTATATCGGCCATATTCCTAATACCACCCTGTTCCGGGGCCAGCTCGCGATGGACGAGGAAGGCTACCTGATTGTGGACACCCGCCTGCATACCAGCGTGCCCGGTGTGTTCGCAGCGGGCGAGGTCCACGATAAAATCTTCCGCCAGGCCATCACCTCGGCGGGCTTTGGCTGTATGGCGGCGATGGAGGCCGAGAAGTACCTGGCGGCGTTGGAGGACCGCCCCCAGCCGGTCCAGGCGGCTGCGGCCAGCGGCTGAGTGCAGCTTCGCAGTGGAATATAAAGCCCTGCCCCCCTTAGAGGGGGCAGGGCTTTTCTTTAACCCCCTTGATCCCTGTCGCCGAAGGCGACGTTAGGGGATGCTCCGCTAAGTACCTTATCCGGAGCCTGATTTACCTCGCGAACGTTCGCAACGGAACTGGCACGAACAGCAACACGAACAGGATAAGAACGAACACAGCCAGCAGGCGCCGGGGGGCATCCAGCGGGACGAGTTCGTTCAGCGTGGGCGGGTGGCGCCAGCCGAAGAAGTAGATCAGCCCGGCCCACAGCGCCCAGGTCAGCCCATCAAAGCCCACGACGGGGAAGAGCGCCAGCGACAGGAGCAGGAGAAACGCGGAAAGCCCCATGGAGACGTAGCGCGAGCGCTCCCCGAAGAGTGTGTAGCTGACATGGCCGCCGTCAAGCTGGCTGGCGGGCAGCAGGTTGAGCATGGTGACCAACAGCCCGGCCCAGCCGGCGAAGGCGATAGGGTGAAGCGAGACATCCACTGCGTTGGCGGGCAGCGCGCCGCTCAACATGAGTCGCCGCAGGCAGTCCAGCGCCCCGGCCCCCGGCAGGCATACGCTGGGCAGGACCTGGCCGAACATGAGGTACTTCAGGGCGATGTAGAACAGCGAATTGCCCTCCAGGATAAAGCCGCCGCCACGAGGTAAAGGCCCAACGGTGGAGAGGGACAGGCCGTAGATCAGCACGGGGACGGCGACGAACAACCCCGCGATGGGGCCGGCGACGCCGATGTCAAATACGATTTTGCGGTTCGGCATCGGCTCCTTCATCATGATCGCTGCGCCCATTGTCCCCATGAGATTGGGGAGCAGGAAGGGGGGCAGGGGGATGAAGTAGGGCAGGGTCACCGCCACCCCGTAGCGGCGGGCCATAAAGTAATGGCCGAGTTCATGCACCAGCAGGATGCCGATCAGGCTGGCGGCATAGGGCAACCCGCTCAGAATGAACTCCAACAGATTGCGCGGTGGTGTATCGGTGTCACGCATCATGGTTGCGCCCACCCACCAGACGCTGATCACGGTCAGAACGAACAGGACGACGTTAACCCAGGAGCGCGAGGGGCGCACCAGGACGACGCCGGGCGCGGCGATGATGACCTGTTGCCCGCCCTGCTTGCGGAAAAAGGGGGTGTAGCCCAATTGGCGGAAGCGTTCGCGCACCTGGGGGTAGACGTGTTCCGGGTTGGCGAGGAAACGGCCCCGGAAGCGAATCACCCCGCTCTCGGCGCCATCGGCCAGGGTGATGTCGTCAATCAAGAAGACATCGCCTATGGCGGCACGCAACTGCGCCGCCGGGTCGGTTGTTGTGTAGAAAGGGGTCTCGGTTGTCATCGGATCCTCAGCCATAACAAGGTTAAATATAGCACTGAACGGGCAAAGAAGCCAACTTTCCGGGTGACTTGCGTTAAGGCTAAGCGGGATAAACCAAGCTCATGCTCCCGCCCCCCTTGCTATCGCTCTGGACATTGCGCCCAATCTATACTATACTTGGAGGTGTGGGCGTTCGTCGCAGATGGCGATCACGCCCATTATGTATAGGTTTGATGTGCGGTCGCCTGACGACGATTGGATAAACCCTTGCCTGTCATGCCGACGATAGCGGCTATTCGCTTTCAGCGGGTTGGGAAACAATATCATTTTGATGCTTCGGCCTTCCCTAACCTGCGGGTGGCGGATTTCGTCATTGTAGATACCGCGCGCGGCAAGCAGATGGGGCAGGTCGTAGCCTTTGTTGAGCCCGAGGCGGATGGCAACGGCCAGCCACGCCAGTACAAGCCCATTGAACGCATCGCCACGCCCCGCGACCTGCTCTTGCGCCAGATCTGGGAGGCCAAGGAAGTGGAGATGATGATCCTGTGTCGCGAGAAGGCGGCGGAGCTCAACCTGCCCATCAAGGTCGTCCGCGCCGAGTATAGCTTTGATGGCAGCGCGCTGACGTTGTTCTATTCCGCCGATGACCAGGTGGATACCAAGGGCCTGAGGCGCGAACTGAGCCAGCTTATCCCTGACACGAACATTGAGTTGCGCCAGATCGGCCCGCGCGATGTCGCCAAGATCCTGGGCGGGTTGGGCGCCTGTGGCATTGAGCGCTGCTGCTCGCGCTTCCTCACCGAATTCAGCCCGATTTCCATCAAAATGGCCAAAGAGCAGGGCATCTCGCTCAACCCGACCGAGATCACGGGCATGTGTGGGCGGCTGCGTTGTTGCCTGATCTACGAGTATGAGCAGTACGTGCAGGCGCGCAAGCTGTTGCCCAAGAAGGGCAAGCGGGTGCGCACCCCCCAGGGGGAGGGCAAGGTGGTGGATGTCAACCCGCTGAAAGAGACGGTGTATGTGCTCATCGGCGAGGCGCAGGTGGAGGTGCACCGCTCGGCCATTGAGCCTCTGGATGAACTGGAGGCCCTGGAGAGGAAGGCCCAATCCGGGTGCGACCGCCATGAGGGGGGTGGCTGCACCTGTGGCGCGAAGCGGACGACGGGCGACAGGTGACAAATGACGGACAACAGAATCCGCCAAAGAGGAGGAGGAGCATACGTCCCATATGGAAGAGGAGTTGAAAAAGGTGATGGTCGTCCTGGCGCATCCGGACGACCCGGAATTCATGTGCGGTGGCACGGTCGCCCGCTGGGCGGCAGAGGGGAAGGAGATCATCTACGTTTTGGCGACGCGTGGCGACAAGGGGTCGGATGACCCTACGATGACCCCGGAGCGGCTGGCGCAGATCCGTGAGCAGGAGCAACGCGCCGCGGCAGCCGTCTTGGGCGTGCGCGAAGTTATCTTCATGGGCTATCCCGATGGGGAGCTTGTGCCCGATCTGCGGCTGCGGCGCGATATCACCCGCCTGATCCGCCAGATCCGCCCGGATATCGTCATTACTGCTGACCCGACGACGCGCTACTTCGGCTCCAGTTATATTAACCATCCCGATCACCGCGCCATTGGCGAGGCCACATTGGATGCGGTCTATCCGGCGGCGCGTGACCGGTTTAACTTCATTGAGTTGTGGCGCGACGAGGGGCTGGAACCGCACAAGGTGCGCGAGGTCTACGTGGGGAACACGTATGAGGCCGATGTACAGGTGGACATCACCGACTATATAGACAAGAAGATCGCAGCGCTCCTGGAGCATAAGAGCCAGATCAAGGACCCGGCAGGCCTGGCCGAGCGCATCCGGCAACGGGCATCGGCCAGCAACGACGGCGCCGGCCCACCCTATGTGGAGCGTTTCCGGCGATTTGTGTTGTCCTAGGGTCAGGCCTGGGCCTGGGGTTCGGGAGGAGCGGAGAATGGAGCGAAGACGGGCGCGGTTTTAGAGGACTGCGTCCGTCGTTTTATCGGAAGAGCGGGTGTTTACGGTTAGTAGGATTTTTTATTAAGGTGCTAACAGATTCGCTTTGTAATAGAAAGGTTGATCATGGCAGAGACCAAAGTTCACTGGAGGGAATGGGGCGAAGAGGCCTTCCGCGAGGCGCGCGAGCAGGATAAGCCCATCTTGCTGGACATCAGCGCGGTGTGGTGTCATTGGTGCCATGTTATGGATCACGGTATTCCCGGCGATCCTATCCACACAGGCTCGTACAATAACGACGAGATCGCCGATTTCATCAACACCTACTTTATCCCCGTTCGGGTGGATACCGACCGCAGGCCGGACATCAACGCCCGCTACAATATGGGCGGCTGGCCGACGACGGTCTTCCTCACGCCGGATGGGGATATTTTGACCGGCGGGACATACTTCTCACCGGCGCAGATGCGCGGCCTGCTGCAACAGGTGCAGGTCTATTGGCGCAGCAACCGCGAGGCGATCAAGCTCCAGGCGCAGCAACTGCGCCAGCGCGAGCAGGCCCTGCCCCGCGCCCGCCCTGATGCGCGGCTGTCCTGGGGCATCATCACCCAGGTGGTCGGCGCGATTGCTCAGGAGTATGACCCTGTGCACGGCGGGTTGGGGAGTGAGCCTAAATTCCCCCAGCCGGAGGTGTGGGAGTTGCTGCTGGCCCAGTATGTCTCGCAACCGGCACGAGATCGGCGCCTGCTGGAGATGGTCACACACACGCTGCTGCGCATGGGCGGCGGCGGGATGTACGACCATGTGGAGGGGGGCTTCTTCCGCTATTCCACCACGCGCGATTGGAGCGTGCCCCACTTTGAGAAGATGGCCGAGGATCACAGCAGGCTCATCCCCCTTTACCTGCATGCCTGGCAGGTCACGGGCGAGGAGGCGCTGTTCAATATCCTGCATAAGACGCTGGACTACGTCACGGGCAGGCTGTATGATGCCGAGCGGGGCGTGTTCGCGGGCAGCCAGGATGCCGACGAGGAGTACTATAGCCGTCCGCTGCCGGAGCGGCGCAAGATGAAGCCCCCGTTCATTGATTGGACGGTGTACACGGATTGGAACGCCCGGCTGGGGGCGGCCTTCCTGGAACTGGCCGACGCGCTGGCCGAGCCGCGCTATGGGGAGATCGGGCTACGGGTGTTGAACTTCCTGTGGGAGCATCTCGTGCCGCCCGGCGAAGCGGCCTATCACTACCTGGACGACCAGGGCAGACACCTGCAGGGGCTGTTGGGCGATCAGGCGGCACTGGCCCGCGCCTGCCTGGAGGCCTTTATGCGCACCGGCGCAGCGGCGTGGCTGGCGCGGGCGGAGCAACTCGTCGCAGTGGCCGAGCGCACCCTGGCGGATGAGGTGGGCGGGGGCTTCTTTGACCGGCCTGAGGACCCCGATGCGCCGGGGTTGCTGGCCCGGCGGCAGAAGCCGCTGTTTGAGAATGCCGCCATGGCCGAGGTTCATCTGATCCTGTCTCATCTAACCGGCGAACGCGACGCGCTGGACAAAGCTGAGGAAACCCTGCGCGTGTTTTCGCAGGAGTTCACCCGCTACGGCTATATGGCGGCCGGCTACGCTTTGGTGGTGGACAAGGCCATTTATGAGCCGGTCATCGTCCATGTCGTCGGCCCGGTGGCGGATGCGGCCACGCAGGCGCTGATCCGGGCGGCCTGGCAGGGCTATCGGCCCTGGCGCATCGTCCATCCGCTTGATCCCCGGCGGGACCAGGCGCGGCTGGCGGCGCTGGGCTATCCGACCGACCGGCCTCCGTCGGCGTATATCTGCCGGGATCGCACCTGCCTGCCGCCGAAAACCGACCCGGCGGAGGTGCGGCAGTTGGTCCTGAGCTTTGAGGGGCTGTGAGGTCAAAAGGGATGGCCGATCGCATCACTCGCCGTGAGATGTTGCGCCTGACAGCGCTAGGGATCGCCGGGGTCGTGATGGCGGCGTGCCAGCGCCAGCCCTTGGGGGTCGCGCCGGGGGTAGATGTGGCCTCATCCGAGCCAATCACGAAGGGGAGCGGCCAGGGGCCATCGCAGGCGCCGCCCTTCAAGTACGATTCGCCGGTGATGATCACGCCGGTGGACCAGTTTTATGAGGTCAAGTATAGCGCGGTCGTCCCCCATGCGGAGATTTTGCAACGGGCCGGCGTCAAGCCAGGGGTGACCGAGGTTGTGATCCGCAGCGCCGACGATTACCATACCAGCATCCCGCTTGATCTGGCCCTGAACGAACACGCCTTGTTGGCCTATTGGATGAACGGCGTTGACCTGCCGGTGGAGCACGGCTATCCGTTGCGGGCGCTATGGCCGGGGCGCTATGGGATGAAACAGCCCAAGTGGATCACCCAGCTTGAGGCCATCACGGGCCACCACACCGGCTTCTGGGAGGGGCAGGGCTGGTCCAATGAGGCCATCATCCAGCCCAACTCGCGCATTGACGCGCCCCCCTCCGGCGCCGAGTTTAAGGCAGGCGAGCCGATCACCCTCTCTGGGATCGCCTATTCCAGCGATGTGGGCATCGCCAAGGTTGAGGTGAGCACCGATGACGGGGCGACCTGGGCCGAGGCCGAACTGATCCGCGGGCCTTCGCCGCTCGCCTGGACGGAGTGGCGCACTCGTTGGGCCAACCCGACGCCGGGCCGCCACGTGCTCCTGGCACGGGTGACGGATAACGCGGGGAAGACGCAGACCAAAGGCGAATTCAGCCTGCTAGGCGGCACTTTCCCCGATGGCACGTCCGCGATGCATCAGGTCATCGTGGACATAGAATAGACGATGGACAACGCTGGTAGGAGGTCAAGCATGGAAGAAGCCGATCTGATCCTGAAGGGCGGCATCGTGGTGACCATGAACGCTGCGGGGGACGTGTTTGATCCCGGCGCGGTGGCGGTGCAGGGCGATCGCATCGTCGCGGTCGGGCCCGTGGCGGAGGTGACCGCGCAGTACACGGCGCGGGAGACGGTGGACTGCGCCGGGCAGGCGGTGATCCCCGGCCTGGTGAATGCCCATACGCACCTGCCGATGACGCTGTTGCGTGGCCTGGCCGACGACCGGCGGCTGGATGTGTGGCTATTGGGCTACATGATGCCGGTGGAACGCGAGTTCGTCAACCCCGACTTTGTGCGCCTGGGGACGTTGCTGGCCTGCGCCGAGATGATCCGTTCCGGCGTCACCTGCTTCGCGGATATGTACTACTACGAAGAGGATATCGCCTGGGCGGTGGTGGAGGCAGGGTTACGCGGCTTGTGCACTCAGACGGTGCTGAAGTTCCCGTCACCGGATGCCGCCAGCTACGAGGAGAGCCTGGAGGCCAGCCGCGATTTCATCCGCCGTTGGAAGGGGCATCCGCTGATCGTGCCCGGCGTGGCGCCACACGCGCCCTATACCTGCACCGAGGACATCCTGCGGGCCTGCGCCGAACTGGCGGTGGAGTTTGATGTGCCGCTGCATATTCATATTGCCGAGACGGCCCAGGAGGTGGAGGACAGCCGTCGCGAGCACGGGATGCCGGTCGTGCCCTGGGTGAAGAAGCAGGGGGTGTTGGAGGCCAAGGTGCTGGCGGCGCACTGCGTGCACATTGACGCGGGGGAGATGCGCACCTTGCGCAACGCCGGGGCGGGAGTGGCCCACAACCCCACCAGCAACCTGAAGCTCTCCAGCGGCATTGCGCCGGTGAAGCAGATGCTGGAGGTGGGGCTGCATGTGGGCATCGGCACGGATGGCCCGGCCTCTAACAATGACCTGGACATGTTTGAGGAGATGCGGCTGGCGGCGCTGCTGGCGAAGGGGGTGAGCGGCGACCCCACCGCGCTGCCCGCGAGGCAGGCACTGGCGCTGGCCACGATTGAAGGGGCGCGGGCGTTGCACATGGGCGACATCACCGGCTCGCTGGAGCCGGGCAAGCGAGCCGATATGGCCATTGTGAACCTGTCGGGGCTGCACCAGACACCTAAGTTCGGGCATGAGGCCAACGCGATCTACGCTCAACTGGTGTACACGGGCAAGAGCAACGACGTGGCCCATGTGCTCTGTAATGGCCGCTGGCTGATGCGTGACCGTCAACTGCTGACGCTGGATGAGGGAGACCTGGCGGCTCAGGCGCAGGAGGTGGCGGAGCAGATTGATGCCTTCCTCAGGGCGCGCGAGAGCGACGTACTGCGCAAGCTGGTCAGCATCGGCGGCGTCTCACAAGAGGAGAGCTTTGAGGTCCAGGTCAAGGCGCAGATTGAGGACCCGGAGCGCATCCTGCAGGCGCTGAACGCGCCCGACATCGTGATCGTCAAGCAATCGCGCTATCGCCAGTTTGATACCTATCTCCTGTTCGGCGACGTGGAGGGCAACCGCCTGCGCTACCGCGAGGACGAGATCCAGGACGAGCATGGGCAGGTCATCAACGCCCGTTACCGGCTGACGCTGACCGGGCCGGCGAAGGAGCGGGAGTTCGCCCACTCGGTGCTGCTCTCCCGCTCGCGTTATATTGCCCCCGCCGACCGCAGCCTGCGCTTCTACCGCGAGTATTTCCAGCCGGTGGGGGAGCGCGAGGTGCACAAGGAGCGGCGGCGTTGGCGCATCCGCTATCGGGGCACGGAGTTCGCCATCAATCTGGACCGGCTGATCAAGCCGGAGGTGCCGGGGTACTTCCTGGAGATCAAGAGCCGCACCTGGTCCATGCGTGACGCGGAGCGCAAGGCGGAGATGATCGGCGCGTTGTTGGAGCGCTTCGGGGTGACGGAGGAGCGGCTGTTCGCGCCCGAATATGTCGATCTGACCTCAGTCACCAGCGGTCAGTAGACCCTATTTCATAAGTGTTCCCTTGCAGCCCAGCGAGGAACCTTACCCCCTCCCCCCTCCAGGGGGAGGGTAGACCCCCCAACCGGGCTAAAGCCCGGTACTGGGTGGGGGAGGGCTGGGGTGGGGGGTGAGATGTTTCGCTTCGCCCAACATGATATAGCGAGGGCTCCGGTCTATTGGTGGCTGACGGTATACAGAGCAGCAGGGGCGACTGGATAATGGTCGCCCCTGTTCGTTGGCAGGGATCACGCTGGCGGCGAGCCTGGCCCAGCGGGTGGGCCGAAGGGACGGCCGACGACGAGGGCATCAAGTAGCCCCTCCTCAAGTTGGAGATAGGCCTCGTCGGGCTCGGCGCCGACGGCATCCAGGGTCTTGCTGAAGAAGCAGCGAGCGGCGGCAGCGAGGACAACGTCCAGAATCTCCGTGTCAGTGAGGCCGTGCTGGCGCAGCCTCTCCACGTCTTTAGGAGTGATTTTGTAGGCGTGGAGCGCCACCTTGTGGGCCAAATCCATGATGGCGACATCCACAGGGTCCAGCCCGGCGTTGTGGTAGTCGCGGACGATGGCTTCAACCTGCTCGGCAGAGTAGAACTTTGAACGGAGCACCGCTCCGTGCGCCACCGTTCAGTAGGTACAGCGCAAAGCGGAGGCGGTGGCGATGGTCACAAGCTCGTAGCGACGCAGGTCCATGTTGCTGCGGATGGCACCGGACAAGGCGCGCCAGGCGGCGATGACCTCCGGGCGCAGGCTGAGCGCCTGGGTGTAGTTGGCGACGTAGCCGTTGGCCTTGAGGTCCTGGTCGTACAGTTCGCGCAGTTTACCTTGCGCCTCTTCCGGTGGGATGGTTTGGATGTAGGTCATAGAGCACCTCCTGAGGTTGGCGACCGGGTTCTAATCAAACGCTGTCCGCAACACCTTGCTCCCCACCTGGGCGGCTTGTGCGGCGGAGGCGCTGTCCTCAATCAGCACGGCAATGGCATAGCGCGGCGCGTTGGCCGGGGCGAAGCCGATGAACCAGGCGTGGTATCTACCTGGCCCGGCCAGGGCGACCCCGGCGTGCCCGGCCACGACCCCATTCGGTGTATTGGCCGCCTGGGCCGCCCCGTCCGTCACCGCCCGGCGCATGGCCCCGGCCAGCGCCTGAGCCACCGCAGGTGTGAGGACCGGCCTGGCGCGTCGGGGCGCGGCGGGCTGCCAGGCGCTCCCCTCCGCCGATTCCGCCTGAACAGCCTCAACCAGATAAGGCTGGGGCCGATAGCCCTCTTCTGCAATCGTAGCAGCCACCAGGGCCATGTGCAGTGGCGTCACGATCAGCTCCCCCTGACCTGCTGCGGCCAGGCGCAATGCCTCCCCATCGGCAGGGGGCTGTCCAACAACGCCGGCAGTCGTGGGGATGGGCAGGCTGGGCGCCTGGTCCAGCCCGAAGCGCGCCCAGGTTTCCCGCAGCCTGTCTATACCCAGGCGCGGCCCCAATTCGGCGAAGGGGGAGGGGCAGGCGTGGATATAAGCGGCCAGATAGCTGCTCCCCTCTCCTTGCGGCGCAGAGGCGTTGCCTGGAATACGCGCGCAGGACAGCCGCCCGCCCGAGAGCTCCAGCGGCTGGATCGCCTTCGGTGCGGGGTCGTCCAGCGCGATCACCCCCTGTTCCAGCGCTGCCGCCAAAACCACCGTCTCCAGCACAGCGCCCGGCTGATACAGGCCCTGGGTGGCGCGGTTGAGCAGAGGCGCGCCTGGGTCCGTTCGCAACGCCTCAAAGGTCTCATCCAGGCGGTTGGGGTCATAGGTGGGGTGGCTGGCCAGGGCGCGGATGGCGCCGTCGGGCAGGCTGAGCAGCACCACCGCGCCGTGCCGCTCGCCCAGGGCGGCATCGGCGGCCCGTTGGGTGGCCAGGTCAAGCGTCAGGCGCACGTCACGGCCCTGGGGCGGGCGCTGCAGCCAGGCATCCCATTGTGCCCGCCAGAAGTCGCCGGATGTGCCTCGCAGCGTGGCATCATAGGCGGCTTCCACGCCCAGCAGGCCATAGCGCAGGCTGTAGTAGCCGATGGCAGGCGCAGCCTGGGGATAGGGGTAATGGCGGGTGAACGCACCGGGCTCCCCGACGGTCTCGGCCAGGACATGGCCGTTTCGGTCCAGGATGCGACCGCGCTGGATACGGCGCTCGGCCAGGATGGTGCGGGGGTTATCCTCCCGGCTGGCCAGCGCCGGCGCCCGAACCACGCCCCAGTAGCCGAGGAGCGCCCCAGTGACGGCGAAGCCGATCAGGAGGAGCAGGGTGAGCCGCTGGAGATTACGCTGCATCGCTGGACACCTGAATGAGCAGGCCGATCATGATGAAGCTGACCAGGAGCGAACTGCCGCCATAGCTCAAGAAGGGCAATGTCACGCCGGTGAGCGGGATCAGCCGGATATTGCCGCCCATGATGATCAGCGCCTGGGCGCCGAAGACCAGCGCGATGCCCCCGGCGAGGAGGGTACGAAAGGCTGTATGGGCCAGGATGGCGGCGCGGGCGGCGCGGACCACCAGGACGGCGAAGCCCGCGATCACCGCGAATGCGCCCGCCAGGCCAAATTCCTCGGTCAGGGCCGCGAAGACGAAGTCGCTGTGGGCCACGGGGACAAGGGTCGGCGCCCCCAGGCCCAGCCCCCGGCCCAGCACACCACCGGCGGCGACAGCATAGAGGGATTGCACGATCTGGAAAGCGCGGGTGCGCGTCTCCGGCCAGGGGTTTAGCCAGGCATCTACGCGCAGACGGACGACATCAAACAGCGCGTAGCCGAGGAGGCCCCCGAGGAGCAGGAGGACGAGACCCGCGATCAGGTAGCGGGCCTGGCCGCTGGCCAGATAGAGCATGCCCAGGAAGACAATGAAGAACAGCGAGGCTGCGCCCAGGTCGCGCTGCCAGATGAGCAGGATGACGCAAAGCCCCCACATGACGAGCAGAGGAGCCAGATAGGGGGCGGAGGACGGAAGACGGAGGATGGAGGCCAGTCGCCTTTTGTCCTCTGTCTTCTGTCCTTCGTCGTCCGTCTGCTCCAGCAACATCTCGCGTTTCTCATGGAGGTAGCTGGCCAGGTAGACGACGAGCAAGAGCTTGAGGAACTCGGAGGGCTGGAAGTAGATGCCGCCCAGGTTGAGCCACAGGCGCGGCCCATCCCCCAGGGGGTTCACGCCCAGGAGGAGCGTGGCTGCCAGGAGCGCCAGACCCAGGGTGAGCCAGGTGTAGCGGAAGCGGCGCAGCCAGCGCAGGTCGGGCGGCAGAAGCACAACGCTCACCAGCCCCAACGTGGCTACCACCAGCCAGGTGAGTTGCTGGCCGAGCAATGCGGGCGCCAGCCGATCCATGAGGATCACGCCCCAGCCCGCGAATGTGCCCGCGAGGGGCAAGAGGATCGGGTCGTGGATAGGGCGGAGGCGGCTTAAGGTGAAGTGGGCCAGGGCCATACAGGCGGCCCAGACCGGCGGGATGGCGATCTCCAACAGGCGGATTTCGCCGCGCACGCCCGTTAAGGTGAGGATATTCAGGATCAGGAACAGCCCTCCCAACATCAAAAGCACGCGCTCCTGGCGCTGGATGCGCTCGGCGCGGCTCTCCAGGTAGGGCGGGAGGCGGGCCGGGCGTGGGAGAAGGGCAGCCCATGCGGCCATCGTGCATTTAGGGCGAATAGGGCAGGTAGCGCCCGATCAGCGGCGCCAGACTGCGTCGGATCGTGTTCGGGACCATCTCCGGCGTGGTGACGATGGCGTTGGCCAGGGCGCTGCCACAGGTGCAGGTGCGCGGTTTCTCCGCCAGGTCTTTGACGAGTTCCGCCAGCGCCTGCTGGGCGATGGCCGTGTTCTGGTTCAGGACGCGGATGATCATCTCCACCGTGACCGGCTCCTCGGCTTCGTGCCAGACGTCGTAATCGGTGACGTGGGCCATGGTGGCGTAGCACATCTCGGCCTCGCGGGCCAGGAAAGCTTCGGGGCAGGCGGTCATGCCGATGATGTCCAGGCCCCACTGACGGAAGAGGTGGGATTCGGCTTTGGTGCTGAAGCGTGGCCCCTCAATGGTAATGAACTTGCCGCCTGCGTGGACTATCGCCCCGGTGCGGCGCACAGCGGCGAGCAGGTCGGCGCTCAGGTCCGTGCAGAACGGCTCGGCCACGCTGATGTGGACGACGATGCCGTTGCCGAAGAAGGAGGCGGGCCGCTTCCCTTTCGTATAGTCAAAAAGCTGATCGGGCACCACGATATGGCCGGGGGCGTAGTCCTCGCGCAGGCTGCCGCAGGCGCTCACCGAGATGACGCGCTCCACCCCCAGGGTCTTGAGGGCGAAGATGTTGGCGCGGTAATTCAATTCGCCGGGCATATGCCGGTGGCCGCGACCGTGGCGGGCGAGGAAGGCCACGCGCACGCCGGAGAGTGTGCCAATGACGATGGCATCGCTGGGAGAGCCGAAGGGCGTTTCAATGGTGCGCTCCTCAATGTCCGAGAGGCCAGGCATCTGGTACAGCCCGGAGCCGCCGATGATGCCGATCTTGACAGGCTCCATGCTTACATCACCCCCTTCACAATACCGCCATCAATCTGCAAGGTCACGCCGTTGACGTAGCTCGCAGCAGGCGAGGCCAAGAAGACGACCACGTTGGCGAACTCCTCCGGCCTGCCCATGCGCCCCAGCGGGATCTGGCGGGTGATATTCTCGGTGACTTGTTGCACGCTGATATTCTGGCGGATGGCGCGGTCGCGGATAAGCTGGTCCACGCGCTCGGTGTGGAACCAGCCAGGGGCGACGGCGTTGACACGGATGCCATCCGCGCCCAGTTCGTTCGCCAGCGTCTTGGCCAGGCCGACGACGGCCAGGCGCACGGCGTTGGAGAGGACCAGGGCCTGCTCCGGCTGTTTGACCGTGAAGGAGGTCATCATGACGATGCTGCCGCCCCCCTGGCGGCGCATGTAGGGCAGGGCCGTGTAGCACAGGCGCACGGCGCTCATCAGGTTAAGCTGGATGGCTGCCTCCCAATCCTCTATCTTCACATCAATGAAGCGACCCGGTGCCGGGCCACCCGCGTTGGTCACCAGGATGTCAATGCGGTTGTATTCGCTGATGACCTCATCTATCAGCCCGTTGATGCTCTCCGGGATGGTCACATCGCAGGTGGTGGCGAGCACATCCACACCGGTGGCCTCGCGGATCTCGCGGGCGGCGTTGCGTAGCGCATCCGGGCCACGCGCCGAGATAGCCACCCTGGCCCCTTCGCGGGCGAAGGCCAGAGCCACGGCTTTGCCCAGTCCCCGGCTGGCGCCGGTGACCACGGCCACTTTATCACGCAGACCTAAATCCATAGTCTCCCTCCTCACAATTGTGTGGGTGATGCTGGTTCATTCCAGTTCCACTTTGAGTTGAACGCGGCCGATGCTGATGATGTCGCCAGCGCTGGCCACGACAGGCTCGGTGATGGGCACGCCGTTCAGGAACGTGCCGTTGCGACTGCCCAGGTCCTCCAGCCACCATTGGTTGCCGCGCAGGCTCAGCAGGGCGTGCTCACCGGAGGCGTAGCTGTCGGGCAGGGTCACCGTGTTCGTCGGCGCGCGCCCCAACGACGTCACCGGCTGAAGTGGAAAGACGGTGCCCTCCGGCAAGCCGGTGCCATTGGCGGCGATCACCACCAGCCGGCCATAGCTGCGCCCCCGCGCTGCCGATTCGCTCGCGGCGGCCCGCAGGTCGCGCCAGAGGATGACGAACAGGCCGATCAAGAACGCATACAGACTGGCTGCGACAGCCAGCCGCAGGACAAGCAGAGCCGTTTCTCTATCCGTTTCAATCCCCACCTGGCCCTCAAGCCGGGTGCCACCTGAGTTTCCTTCGGCGTCAGGCCCAGCGCGTCAAACACCACCTCGTCCAGCGCCCGCCGGTCGGGTTGGTGGATTTCGTCAACCGAACCATTCTGTCTCCGATGGGTCGGTGCCGATGGCACGCGCATTCTCGCGATCCAGATGCCACCGCAGAGGGTTGCACGCGATGTATCTGCGGATTGCCTTGAGGTCGCCTTCGTTGCGGATGATGTGTTCGTAGTAGTTGCGTTGCCAGAGGCGGCCCGGAAATGGCCTCCAACCGCATTGTTCCACGCCATCGGCGTACCGTTTTGTCGTCATGGTTTTGAACCGGTGCACCACATCCGGCAACGACAACGTAGGGGCAACCCCCTGTGGTTGCCCAATACCCCGTGGTTGCCCCAAAACGGGGCAGGCACAGGGGCCTGCCCCTGCCAAGATGATGACGCCATGAATATGGTTCGGCATGACGACGAATGCGTCTATCTCGACCCCCTGGATAATGTTTGGGCAAATCATTCCACACATCCTGCACCATCCGTCCCGTATCATTCAACCGCATTTGGCCCTCTACCACCTCGCCAAATAGGTGTTCGCGGTCTTGTGTGCAGATGGTCACAAAATAGGCACCTGCCTGTGTGTAGTCGTACCCGCGAAGTCGGATACTGCGACGGTGATGGGTTTCCGGATCATAAGGCATGACGAGAGCCCACGATTATTGTACCGAAATTTACGGTAGGGGCAACCCCCGTGGTTGCCCAATACCCACAACGATACGCACAACGTAGGGGCAACCCCCTGTGGTTGCCCCAAAACGGGGCAGGCACGGGGGCCTGCATTGGGGCAGGCACAGGGGCCTGCCCCTACACCTACTACAGCGACCTAGCCTTCTCCAACCGCGCCCGCATCAACGCCACCACCGCCTCGTACACTGCCTCCCGCTCGCCCGGCGTCAGGCCCAGCACGTCAAACACCACCTCGTCCGGCGCTCTCCGGTCGGAAGAGTAGAAACCGCTTGGCGGGCGATCTTTTCTTCTCCTCGGCTGACAGCTCCTTAACCACCGGAATGCAGGCTAAGGTGTTTCTGGCAGCAGCCTCGTCTCCCGATGGGATAGGAAAGCGGTAAAACATCCGCCCCCCTCGTGGTCCTGGTTGCTTCTCAATGAGGGTAGCGAATTTCTTGCGGGCTTCGCGAGAGATTGTTTTACCCGCTGTCTTGCCACTCTCGCGGACAAACTGGGATGGATGTTTCGGCCCAATTTTAGCCCTCGCCACGTCGTCATGCGCCTCTGCTGCCTTTGCGCCGACGCTCAGGATGACGTGGCGCAGGGCAGGTCCTATAAGGAAAGGTGTTATAATGGGGCGTATGGTGAACATCTATCGGGTTATCAACGGGCAGGCTCAGCCCTGGGAGCTGCCTGCCCGTACGCTGGCGGAGGCTTCGCTGGCCCTTCCTCAAGGCGTCTATACCACGTTGCGCATTTATCCGGAAGGCTATGTCGTGCGCCTGGACGACCACCTGGCGCGGCTGGAGTCCTCCGCCCGCATCCTGGGGCGGCCTTTGGGGCTGGACCGGGCCGATGTGCGCAGTGCGCTGGGGCAGGCCTTCCGGCACTCGGGGTTTCCCCAGGCGCGTGCCCGGCTGACGGCCACGCCCCCGCCAAAACCCGGCCCTGCCGACGTGAGCATCGCGTTAGAGGAATTCCTCCCCCCTGATCCGGAGATTTATATCCAGGGTGTCCGTGTCCGCACGATGGGGGCGCTGCGCACCCACCACCCCCAGGCCAAGACGACGGATTTCATGGCCCTGTCGCGCCGCCTTTACCGCGAGATGCCCCCTGATACCTATGAACTGCTCATGGTGGATGAGGAGGACCGTATCCTGGAGGGCCTGACGAGCAACTTTTTCGCGCTGAAGGAGGGGGCGGTTTACACGGCCGGGCATGAGGTGTTGGAGGGCGTGACACGGGGGATCGTGATTGAACTGGCCGCCCGTATGTTCCCGGTGTATCTGGAAGCCGTGCAGCGGGGGGAGATCGCTTCACTTAGTGAAGCCTTTATCACCAGTTCCTCCCGTGAGATTGTGCCGGTTGTGGCGATTGACGACGTGACTATTGGCGATGGTCGCCCCGGCCCAATTACACGCCGCCTGCTGGAGACCTATCGCGCCCAGATACGCAGGGAGTGGCAGCGTTTGTAGCCGGGGCAGACGACAGACGACAGCCGTCCGCCGTCTGTCGTCCATTGTCTATCATGCCCCCGCCTGCCAGCGCAGGGTGATCACCCAGACCGCTGCCACCAGCGTGGCCACACACAGCACAATGGCCGGGAACTGCCGCGCCAGCGAGTTGCGGTCCACAACGATAGGCTGGGCCAATGGCCCAATCCGTTCAACCCCGTAGTCCGGGGCGAGCAGCGCGCCGGTCCCCAGGCCTCCGATGAATCCGCCCAGATGCGCCCAGTTGTCAATCCGCCCGCGTAGTGACAGGCCCAAAATGAAGTTGATCAGCGCCACCGTGAGGGCGTTGATGAGTTGCTGGCGGCCAAAGCGAAGTTGATCGCGATAGCGATATGAATAGGCGATGAGCGCGCCAAGCAGGCCGAAAATCGCGCCGGAAGCGCCTACGGAAGGCACACGCGCCGGGCCGAGGGCGTAGCTCAGCACGCTCCCCGCCAGTCCGCTGAGCAGGTAGATGATGAGGAAGCGTGCGGAGGCGTAGGTGGCTTCAATCTGCGGCCCCAGGATGTAGAGGGCGTACATGTTGAAGAACAGGTGCAGAGGTAGGGGCGCGTCGTGCAGGAACATGGCCGTCAACAGGCGCCAGTACTCGCCTGCGGCCACGCGCGCGTTGATCTTCACACCGAAGGTGAGCACGGCATCGCTCAGGCTGCCCCCAAACAGCCCCAGTTCTACCAGCCAGATGAACACGTTTACCCCGATCAGGATGTAGGTCCAGCGTGGCCGGGTGAGCGGCAGGGCCAGGTAGGCGAGATGTGGCGGACCAGGTTCGTGAGGGGGTAAGCCTGGCTCGTTCATAGCACAATCTTGCGCGGTTTGGTGCGGCAATGCTCGGCTTTGATGATCGCCATGATCTGATCTACTGTCTCATCCACCTTGCCTGCGCGGTTGACCACGAAGTAATCAAACTCCGGCAGGCGACGCATCTCCTGGCGGGCGGTGGCGATGCGCATCCTGAGCGCGTCGGCTGTCTCGGTCTGGCGTGCCCGCAGCCGCTCCATCAACTCCTCTTCTGAGGGCGTGATCATGAAGATGAGCACGGCCTCAGGCACAAGCCTGCGAATCGTGGCTGCGCCCTGCACATCAATGCGCATGATCACGTCCTTGCCGCTGGCCAGCGCCTGGCGCACCTGCTCCTTGGGGATGCCCTTGTAATCGCCGTACACAATGGCATACTCCAACAGTTCACCGCGTTCAATCATCTCGGCGAACTCGCCCACTGAGACGAAGAAATAGTCTACGCCGTGAACCTCGCCGGGGCGCTGGGGGCGCGTCGTGGCGGTGACCACGAAGTGGAGGGGCAGGTTGAGTTCTTTCATGCGCCTGAGCACAGTGTCCTTGCCCACGCCGGAGGGGCCGGAGAGCACAATGAGCAGCGGTTGCTCGGGGGGGAGATAGGCCTGGAACTCCGGGCTGATCTCACCATCGGGATTGGCCAGCTCAGGCGATCCCGGTTCCCGTGATGCTTGTAAATAATCCTTTGACTGCCTTATAATGGGTGAGGTTGGATCAGCGCTTTCATCCATAGGGGGATCCTATGCCGATTTACGAGTATCGCTGCAACCGATGTGGCAAGCGCATCTCCGCGTTGGTGCGTAACATGGAGGAGCGTGACACTGCCGTGCCGACCTGCCCGCGCTGTGGCAGCGCCGATGTCCGCCGCCTCATATCCCGCGTGGCGGTGCTGCGCTCGGAGGAGAGCCGCTTGGAAAGCCTGGCCGACCCCTCGTCCCTGGCCGACCTGGATGAGAGCGATCCGCGCTCGCTGGGGCGCTGGATGCGCCGCATGAGCCAGGAGATGGGCGAGGACCTGGGCCCGGAGTTTGATGAGGTGGTGGGCCGCCTGGAGGCCGGGGAAAGCCCGGAGTCCATTGAGGAGCGCCTGCCGGAATTGGGCGGTGGGATGGATAGCGATAGCTTCTCGGATGACACGGACTTTTAGCTCTGTTCCTTCACCGCAAAGACGCAGAGGCGCAGAGACCCTCCAGTAGGAGGGGCTTTAGCCCCGTCTCCAGTCTCCAGTCTACTCTGCGGTGAGAAATTTTTCTACAGTCCTCCAGATATCTGCGTGTACCTCATCTACCGACCGGGCGGCGTTGATCACGCGCCAGCGCCCGGTGGTGTCTGCGGCGATCAGGCGGGCATAGCCCTCGCGGACGCGGCGGTGGAAGTCCAGTTCCTGGTCATCCAGGCGGTTCCACTCGGCCCGGCCGGCCAGGCGGCGGCGTAGCCCCTCCTCCACATCCAGGTCCAGATAGAATGTCAGATCGGGGATCAGGCCGCCGGTGGCGAACGCCTGGATGCGCTGCACCATGTCCAGGTCCAGGCCGCGCCCGTAGCCCTGGTAGGCCAGGGAGCTGTCGGCGTAGCGGTCGCAAACTACAATGCCGCCCCGCGCCAGGTGGGGGCGGATCACCTGCTCCACCAGTTGCGCCCGCGAGGCGGAGTAGAGCAATAGCTCGGCTCTGGGCTGCATCTCCACATTGCGCACATCGTGGACGATCTGCCGGATCTGGTCGCCGATGGCCGTCCCGCCCGGCTCGCGGACATAAATGACATCGTGGCCCTGGCCGCGCAGTCGCGCGGCCAGCAGCCGGGCCTGGGTGGTTTTGCCGCTGCCGTCAGGGCCTTCAAAGGTGATGAAGAGGCGCATAGCCCAACACCTTTTATTTTCACCGCAGAGAGCGCTGAGATCGCAGAAAATAAATAAAAATTCTCAGCAGTTTCCCGGATTCCATCTAAACAATCCGTTGAGTACCTTGCTCTCTGCGTGCTCTGCGGTAAATCCCTATGTCAATCCCGGTAAATGCGCACCCGCCGCCTGGGCTCTTTGCCGTAGCTGTGCGAGATCAGGTTGGCCTCGCGGGCCATCTGGTGCTGAATGCGGCGGATAAAAGCGTTCTGAGGCGAGAGGTCCACCGAACGCGCCCCGGCCAGCACTTTCTGGATGGCCTCCTCCGTCTCGCGGATCGCCTGGGCATAGGGGTCGGCCTCCCGCTCTTCCTGGACCTCAATGTTGAACACGTCGGTCAGGAACTGCTCCATCTGGGCCAGCGTGTTCGCCCGCAGCACATGGATAGGCAGGCCGCGCTGCTCTGCCTCGTTGATCAGCCGGGGGCGCCGTCGCCAGTAGCTCTTGAGCGTGACCAGGACATCGGCTTCGTCCAGGTTCTGCACGATTTCCACAGGCAACCGCAGGCGCTTGGCGCTCTGTTCCAGGCGGTTGCGGGCGACGCCGTAGGCGTAAATGCGCAGGCGCTTCAACGGCGCGGGCTGGCCGGGGAAAGGGATGGTGGTCCCACCGACTTGCCCGGCTTCTGCCCCTGTAGTCTGGGCCTCCTCCTGCCAGGCGGGCGCCTCGGTTCCGATCGGGGTGCGACGGTCTTCGCGGCTCACCGCCACACGCATGGGGCGTAGGCCGCGCTGGTCTTGCCGGGAGATCAGCGCAGTGGCCATCGTCATGGCCTCCTCAATATGGATCTCGCCTTGCTCATCCACCCAGCGCAGTTCGGCGCCCAGAGGCCGGCCACGCAGGTAAGCATCTACGGCGCTGGCGACGTCATGGTGCACCACCAGGCGCTGCCGGTCCTGGATCTCAATCAGCACGTCAAAGGTGGGGGGGGCGCGGCGCTCCAGCACGGTCTTCTGTGTGCCCCGCCGCCGGGCTTCCTCGTCGGAGAGCGTCACGCTCTCAATGCCACCCACCAGGTCGGAGAGCGTGGGGTTCAGCAGTAAGTTCTCCAGCGAGATACCGTGCGCTGTGCCGATAAGCTGGACGCCGCGTTCGGCGATGGTGCGGGCGGCGATGGCCTCCAACTCACGCCCGATCTCGTCAATGACGATGACCTCGGGGTTGTGGTTCTCCACAGCCTCAATCATGACCTCATGCTGGAGCGAAGGCATGGCCACCTGCATGCGGCGGGCGCGACCGACCGCCGGGTGGGGGATGTCGCCATCTCCGCCGATCTCGTTGGACGTGTCCACAATGATCACGCGCTTGGTCTCGGCCAGGACACGGGCGGCCTCGCGCAGCATGGTGGTCTTGCCCACGCCGGGCTTGCCCAGCAGGATAATGTTTTTGCCGGACTCAATGATGTCCTGGATGATGTCAATAGTGCCATAGACGGCGCGGCCCACGCGGCAGGTCAGGCCCACGATATGCCCGCGCCGGTTGCGGATCGCCGAGATGCGGTGCAGGGTGCGCGGGATGCCCGCGCGGTTGTCCGCATCAAACTCGCCGATGCGCGCCACGACATGGTCTATCTCGGCGTGGGTGACTTCGGTGTCGCTGAGGACGATCTCGCCATCGGTGTAGCGTGCTGTGGGCACGCGGCCCAGGTCAAGGATCACCTCAATCAGTTCATCGCCGCGCCCGATCTGGCGCAGCGCGGTTTGGATGTGCGGCGGGAGCACCGCCAACATGACCTCCAGATCATCCGTTATCCGAATCTGTCTCATCTCCAAGCTCTCAACTATTGGCCGCTAATGGGGGTGGTAATCTCCGGTCGCTTCTCCAGCGCCGGGATCAAGGCGAATTCCGGTTGCTCCACCCGGCTGGCGATCTGCTTGAACATGACCGCCTGGCTGCTCCAGGGCTCAAAGCCGAAATCGGCCAGCGGCCCGCGCAGCCAATCCTGGTAGCGTCGCACGCCCCAGTAGATGGGAATCTGGCTGGAGCGGTTGGCCGTGAGCGCCAGGGCGCTGGCGATCAGTTCATGCGCGCGCTCGTCGGCTTCGGGGTGCAGCAGCGCCTTGATCCAGATGCCTCGCGGCCCATGACGGATCTCCACATAGGCGACGATCTCCTCCCCTTTGCCTTGCATGACATAGCCGCGCCGCCAGCCATCGGTGAATTCGCCCGGCGGCGGCTCGGCCAGTTGCAACAGCCGTGGCGCCGTGTTGGCATACAGCAGATGCACCCCCCAGGTGTCGCTGGCGCGTCGCGGGCGCAGGCTGTGGGGGGGGGCAGCCGGTTGTGCCGGACGCGGCGTGGCCAGCCGCCACACATCCTGACGCGCATAGACGACGAACCCGGCATTGCGCAGCCAGACGACCTCCTCGCTGCCTTCCGGCGCTTCGGCCACCACGCTTTGGGCGCCGCGCTCACCGGCTGCCTCCACCAGCCGCTGCAACAACCGTGTCCAGCCGGACGTGGCCACGTCTGCGCTGGTCGGCTTGGGCGCGATGTAGCTCAGCCGGGCGCGTTCGGCGCCTGTGGGGTGGCGCAGTTGGGCGAAGGCGCGCAGCCAGCGCCCGTTCTCGCGCTCGTGCAGGATGAACGTCGGCGTGCCGCGTTCTCCGAACGCCAGGTAAGCCACGATCGCGCCGCGCAAGGGCGCCGTCCGCCCGGTCAACGCGGCCTCTGTAAACAGCGGCGTCCCCTGCGGCTCCAGTTCGCGCACCAGCGGAATATCACGTAAATCAAATGGACGGATCACCGCATCAACTCCAAAAAATAGCGATGGAAGCGGTCATCTCCGGTCAGTTCTGGATGAAAGGCCGTTGCCAGGAGATGGCCCTGGCGGGCCGCGACCGCTGTCCCATCCTCCAGCCGGGCGAGCACCTCCACGCCCGGCCCTACGCTGCGGATGGCGGGGGCGCGGATAAAGACGGCCCGGAAGGGGCGCTGGCTGGTGTTGCCCTGGGCCAGCGCCGGGATGACCAGATCCACTTCAAAGCTGTGCACCTGGCGCCCGAAGGCGTTCCGATCTACTGCAATATCCATTAACCCCAGCGTCGGCTGAGCGCGCCCGACATCTTTGGCCATGAAGATCATGCCCGCGCACGTTCCCCAGGTGGGCCGGGCGCGGCCAAAAGCGCGCAGTGGCTCTATCAGCCCGTAGTCGGCGGCCAGTTTCCCCAGGGTTGTGCTTTCGCCACCGGGGATGATCAGGCCGTTTAGCCCCTCCAGTTCATGGGGCAAGCGCACCTCCACCGCGTCGGCCCCCAGCCGCCGCAGCATGGCGATATGTTCCTGAAAATCCCCTTGAAGCGCCAAAACCCCAATCTTCATCAGCTTCCTTGATTCCTATCGTTGAGTACCTCTTTGTCTGAGCACCCTACCAGCCCCGCAGCGCCAATAGCTCCTCTTGGGGGATTTCGTGAATCTCGCGGCCCGGCATGGCCTCGCCCAGGCCGCGGCTGACCTCCGCGATGATCCCCGGATCGCGGAAGTGGGTGGTTGCCTTGACGATGGCAGCCGCTCGGCGGGCCGGGTTCTCGCTCTTGAAGATGCCGGAGCCGACGAACACACCGTCCATGCCCAGTTGCATCATCAAGGCAGCGTCGGCAGGGGTGGCGATGCCGCCGGCGGCGAAGTTGACCACAGGCAGGCGGCCCAGCTCTGCCGTCTCCTTGACCAGTTCGTAGGGTGCGCCAATCGCCTTGGCATAGGCCATCCACTCCTCCGGGGGCATCGTCGTCAGGCGGCGGATCTCCCCCAGGACGGCACGGGCGTGGCGCACGGCCTCTACCACGTTGCCCGTCCCCGCCTCGCCCTTGGTACGGATCATGGCGGCGCCTTCCCCGATGCGGCGCAGCGCCTCGCCCAGGTCGCGGCAGCCGCACACAAAGGGCACTTTGAAGGCGTGCTTGTTGATATGGTGCTCCTCATCCGCGGGCGTCAGGACCTCAGACTCGTCAATGAAGTCCACGCCCAGGGCTTCCAGCACCTGCGCTTCAACGAAATGGCCGATGCGACACTTGGCCATCACCGGGATGGTCACGGCCTCCATGATCTCCAGAATCTTCTCCGGGTCGGCCATGCGGGCGACGCCGCCCTGGGCGCGGATGTCCGCCGGGACGCGTTCCAGCGCCATGACCGCGCAGGCGCCCGCGTCTTCGGCGATGCGCGCCTGCTCGGCGTTGGTGACGTCCATGATCACGCCGCCCTTAAGCATCTGCGCCAGCCCGCGCTTGACCGTAACCGTGCCGACTTGTGACTCCATATGCATCCTCCTCCGCGGTCCTCCTGCACAGGATTAACCCCGCTGCAGGGCAAACGGTACATTCTCCCCTTAATTGTAGTCCCTTTCGGTCGGGATCACAAGGTGGCCGGACAAAGGGGGCGAGGAGCAGGCCATCAGGCCAGCGCCAGCGCGATCAACGCGCCGATAACTGAACTGAGGAAGTTGACGCCGTCGTTGTTCAGCCAGCGCCAGCCGCGCTGGTAACGCGTGGGCTGGCCGCACCTGTGCATGGCCTGTTCGGTCTCTTCGTTGCAGCGCTCACAGATGTAAACGACCTGGACCGTTGCCCCCAGCAGGCTATCTGCGAGCGAACCCAGCAGTCCGGCGACAGCCCCCGCGCCCGCCAATCTCAGCGCTGCGCCTTCAGGCGCCCCCGCCGCCAGCCACAAACCGGCGGCGGTCAAGCTGATGAACAGCGCACCAGCCAGCGCCGCTGCGCTGCCTTGAACCGTCACACCGCCGGACGTGCCTGGCTCAACTGGCTGGCCGGTGGTGATCAGGCGTGGCCGGGCGGGGCTGAGCACGCCAAGCTCGGTGGCCCAGGTATCGGCGTTCACAGTGGCGAGGGCACCGACGGCAGCCACGAACCACAGCGGGTGCGGGCGCAGCCCGGCCCCCAAGGCCAGCGCCGCCGCCAACCCGCCGTTGGCCAGCGCCTGGCCCAAATCGCGGCGCTGGCCCTTGGCGAGCTTCCTGGTCAGGCTGATCTTATCCTGTTGTCGGTAAAAGGAGAGCGCGCTGGACGAGGCGAAAAAGGCGACGAGCAAGACCGCCCAACTCAGCCCGCCGAACCCGTACATCAATGTGCCCACGATCAGCGCACCCAGGACACCGCTGCGGCTGAGCGCGCCGCGCCAGTAGCCGATGCCACCTAGAAGCGCGCTGAAGGCCAGCCCCGCCAGTAATTGTGCAATCCGCTCGCTCATGGCCCAGGCGACCGGCCCTGCATCTGGCGCAAGGCCAGCATTCGGGCCTGGTTATAAAGGGCGTCGGCCTCGGCTTTGCGCCCAAGCGCCTCCAGGCTCTTCCCCCATTCCTGGTAGGCGACGATGAACTCCGGCTCCACCAGGATGGCCTGCTGGAAGGCGGCGGAGGCGGCGTCATGCTGGCCGTGCTGCGCCAGATACACGCCCCGGTTGGTGAACATGGCCGCATAGCGACGGCGCACGGCGCGGAGCAGGTCCGGCTGTGCCCCTGTGTCCTCCAGCAGGCCGCGCAGGTTCAGTTCAGGTGCGGGATCGGGGTGAAATTCCTGATCAGCGTAGAGGCGGAAGGAAAGCCCCTGGGGCACGCGCTGGAGATGGGGGGCGACCACGTTCTGCGTGCGGGCGGCGACCGCGTTGATGGCCGCATCCACATCTTGCGCCAGGTACACCGGGCGGCCTGCCGCGATCGCCTGTTCAACCAGCGCGTTGATCATGGCCTCAAACCGGCTCTGAATCTGGTTAGGGTCATAGGGCCGATCGTGCTCAAACAGCGCCAGTTGTGCCAGGAACGCCTCCACCTGGGGGCGAATGGCGGCCATAAGCTGAGGGGCCTGGGCGTCCAGATAGCTGTAATACCACGAGCGACGGAGCAACTGCGAATCAATAATGAGGACATCGGGCCGTTCGCCCTCCACATGGTGGAGGTACAGAAGCGGCGAGACCTGGACTTCCCAATCGGGTGAGAGCAGGACGCCGCCCGGTGCCAGGCCCGCGAGCGTGTTTTTCGCATAGTCATACACAAGCCAATCGCGGCTACGGTCTGCCAGCCGGTAGTTGGCCCCCAACGTCAGCAGGGGCACAATGCAGGCGATGATCGCTGCGCCCGCTTGCCAGGCCAGGCGCTCACCCGCCAGCGTCAGCAGTGTGCGCGCTCCTTCGCCGATCAGCCAGGCGGTGAACAGGAACGTTGTCAGGAAATAGGCGGCTGGTTCGGTGACGCCGTAGATTGTCCCATAGCCTGCACTGACCGCCGTGGCAATGGCGATGAAGGCCAGAAGCGAACGGTCGCGCCGCCACAGTCCCCAAGCGCCTGCCCCGGCCAGGGGCAGGCCCAGCAGGCTGAACTCAACGACCCAGCGCCGCAGGCCATTTTCATAGAACAACCGCAGGAACTCGCCTGGGTCGGCCAGCACGCCCGCTTGAATCTGGCCGATCTGCCATTTGGCGATCAGGTGCCACCAGAAGCGGGTGAGGTCCTGGGGGTTGTCCCAATTGAGCAGCGGGTTCTGCGCCGCCCGGATAGGGAGATAGGCATAGGGCAAAAGCCCCAGCGCCAGGCACAGACCAGCCATCAGCGTTGTTCGGCTGGTGAACACGCGCCATCCGGCGGTCGCCACCAGAAGCATCAGGATCGCTGGCGCGATCAGCACCGAGGTGATGTGGTGGTTGCTCAGCGAGAGGCCGTAGAGGAACGCGGCGAGATACAGACTCGGCAGCGCCTGGAGCGGCGCCTGTGAAGCGCGCCGCCCAGAACGGTTGGCTTGACGCCAATGCAGGAGCAGAGCCAGAACCCCAACCAGGAGCGCGAGGTGCAGCGTGTACACCTCGGCAACTGTGGCGTAGGCCCAAAAGCTGCGTGAGAGGGCCCAGGCCAGCGCCCCCACGCCCGCCGGGAGCAACGAAAGGGCCAAAGACCGGGGGCTGAGGGCCTGTCCCGATGCCGCCTCTTCCCCATCCCTCCCCCTGGCTGAGGAAGGGAGATCAGCAGGACGTGCCTGGGTACGGGTGGTTCGCGAACCGCCCCTACGTTTTCGGCCCGTTGCCTGCTTCGGGCTGCGTTCTCCCAGGCGGGCGTCACGTGCTGCGCCGCTGATCCAGATAAGTGCGAACAGGCCAGCCGCCGAGAGCGCGGCAAATACCGCCGACATGAGATTGAGGCGCTGGGCCACGTTCCCAAAAGGGAGGCGGCTGAACACATGACCGATCAGCACGTAAATGGGGAAGCCGGGCGGATGGGCGATCCCGGGCAGGGTCGCCGCCAGGATCAACTCGCCGCTATCTACCGGCCCGACCGTCGGCGCCAGAGTGAGCAGGTAGACAATCAGAGCGATAATGAAGACAGCCGCGGCGGTCAATTCAGGGGCGCGGGTTCTCCACAGGCCTGGCATGGCCTTCATTTTAACCGGAAGGGCGGCGGATGGGAAGCAGGCGGAGAATAGGTCTTTCGTCGTATTTTATGGTGATCATTGGCACTCCATACCGGAGGCGATCCGCGCTATACTCTATTGTCAGGAAGGAGGATGCATCATGCGACCAGGGCCTGCAGAGCTGATCATCGTTTTGATTATTGTCGTCCTGCTCTTCGGCGTCGGGCGCATCAGCAAGATCGCAGGCGAACTGGGGCGGGGTATTCGCGAGTTTCGCAAGGGCCTGTCCGGTGAGGAGACGCCAACTGAGGAAATAAAGAAGGAGTAGGCAGGGGGGCACGGCACGCTGTGTCTGGAGGAGCGAGGCGGCACCTCGCTCCTACCTTCCAGATAGCGTAACGTTGATGGTGACGGAGGATGGGCGAGCTACATGATGCCTTCGGGCGGCGGATTGATTACCTGCGCCTTTCCGTGACCGACCGCTGTAACCTGCGCTGCGTCTACTGCATGCCACCTGCCGGTATTGAGTGGAAGCCGCGCTCTGAGATCCTCTCGTTTGAGGAGATCGTCCAGGTCGTCAGCGTGGCAGCGAAGCTGGGTATCCGTAAGGTCCGGCTCACGGGTGGCGAGCCTCTGGTGCGCCGCGACCTGCCCTTGTTAGTCGCGACCATTGCCCATATCCCCGGCATTGAGGACATCAGCCTGACGACGAACGGGATGCTGCTGGAGAAGCTGGCCGCGCCCCTGGCCGAAGCCGGGCTGAAGCGCGTCAATATCAGCCTGGACACGCTTGACCCTCACACCTTCCGCCGCCTGACCCGCCTGGGCGACATAGAACGCCTGTGGCGCGGCGTTGAGGCCGCCGAACGCGCCGGGCTGGCGCCCCTCAAGTTCAACACGGTGGTCATTCGCGGGGTGAACGATGCGGAGTTGCCAGCCCTGGCCCGGCTGACCCTGGAACACCCCTGGCATGTGCGCTTCATTGAGCTGATGCCGGTGGGGAACGGAGGGGATTGGGGCGAGGGCTTCCCGCCGCCGGAACAACGCTACGTCTCGGTTCAGGAGATGTTGGCGACCCTTGCCCCTCTAAGCCTTGTGCCCGATCCGGGGCCAATAGGCAATGGCCCGGCGCGCACCTTCCGCATCCCTGGCGCGTCGGGCACGGTTGGGTTTATCTCCCCGCTGGGGGAGCACTTCTGCGGGGCGTGCAACCGGCTGCGTCTGACCGCCGATGGCCGTTTGCGCCCGTGCCTGCTTCTGGATCAGGAGGTGTCTGTGCGTGAGGCGCTGCGGGAGGAGCACGACGCGGATACACGGGTAAGAGACGAGGCGATTGCGGCGTTGATCCGGCAGGCGGTGGCGCTCAAGCCGCCCGGCCATGGCCTGACGGTCACCGCCAGCCGTGTCCCGCAGAACCGGACGATGTGTCAGATAGGGGGTTGAGGCAAAACCTCCCCCGATTTCATGCGCTCTGCCCATCCAGCCCTAATACCGGCGCGATGCCTTGCATGGCCTTCAGCACTACCTCAATGTGCTCATCCAGCGGCACGCCCAGTTCTGCCGCCCCGCGTTCTATGTCCTCGCGCTTGGCTCCCCGCGCAAAGGCCTTGTCCTTCCACTTCTTCTTGATCGCTGCCACATCCACATCGTAGAGGCTGCGCGAAGGCCGCACCAGCGCCACAGCGGTGATCAACCCGGTCAACTCGTCCACCGCATACAAGGCCCGGTCCAGTGTCGTCGTGCGCTGGACGCCGGTCACCTCTGTAGCGTGCGACAGGATGCTGCGGATGATCTCCTCCGGCACGCCACGCTCGCGCAGGAGAGGCGCGCCTGCTGCCGGGTGGCTGTCCGGCGCCACGTCCGGGTGGATCTCCCAGTCAAAGTCGTGCAGCAGGCCGACGATGCCCCAGGTCTCCTCATCCTCGCCATAGCGCCGGGCGTAGGCCCGCATGGCCGCTTCCACAGCCAGCATATGCTTGATCAGGTTCTCATTTTGGGTAAATTCCCTGACGATTTGAAACGCCTCTTCGCGGTTCATGGTTTCCCCCTCCTTTGAGGTTAGATCGCCTTATCGCCGTGCCAGGACGCGCTCATACAGCGCCAGCGTCTCCCCGGCGATGCGCTCCCAGCGGAAATGTTGAGAAAGTTCCATCGCACGCCGACCCAGCCGCGCACACAGCGTGGGCGCCGCCGCCAGGGTAGCGATCGCCGCCGCCAGCGCCGGGGCATCGTTCGGCGGCACCAGATAGACGTTCTCCAGATGGCGCAGTTCCTCCACCGGCGGATCAGGATGGGTGGTGATGATGGCACAGCCGTGTGCCAACGCCGCCAACAGGCTCCCCCGGCGGAATGAGGCCCCATCGCGATAGGGCAGGACACATATATCCATCGCTTCAAACAGGGCCGAGACCTCGGTGGGGGCCAGGTAGCCCGTCATGCGCACCCGACCGCTCAGCCCCAGTTCCTGGATCAACCTGGTGATAACCTCGGCATAGGCCACATTGGTTTTATCGCTCGCGCCTGTGCGCCCGCCGATCAGGATCAGGCGCATATGCGCGCCCGCATTGCCCAGCCGGGCCAGTGCCTGCAACAGCGTATCCACCCCTTTGCTCTCGTTGAGGAAGCCGAAGTAGCCCAGAAGCACGTCTTCCGGCCCCACGCCGTAGCGCGCCCGCCAGGCATCGCGCTTATAGCCGACCGGAAGCTGGGGGATAATGTTGCTTCCGATGGGGATGACCACAATACGGGTGTCGCCGGGGTAGCGGGGCTTGCCCAGGCCCTCCGCCAGCAGGCGTTCCCGGTCCGCTGCGGTGGTCACGATCACGGCGTCGGAGCGGCGGGCCAGGAACTTCACTGCCCACCAGCGCAGTCGCCCGGCCTTGGGGAAGAGGTAGGGCGTTTTCAGATCGTGAAACGTGGTCACGATGGGGATACGGCGGCTTGTGCTCAGGGGCCAGCCCAGTTGATGCGCCAGCGGGTAAAAATTGATGGCCCCCTGCAGGTCATAGGCCGCCGCCTGGTACTGGATATTGTAGATGTCCAGCCTGAGTTCCTCAGCCAGCCAATTCAGGTGCCCCCAGGCCTCCCAATCCCAGGCGGTGATCACGGGATGCGGCAGCGGGGCCGTATCGGCCACAGGCCCCAACCCAGGCGTGCGGGCTGCGCTGCGGGTGATCACATGCACTTCGTGCCCCAGTTGGCTCAGTGCCCGCCCCAACAGGCGCGTGAAGTCGCCCACACCGCCCTCCAGCGGCGGATATTCGCCCGTGATCAGCCCGATACGTAGCATAGACGACAGACGACGGAGCACGGAGGACGGAAATCATCGGTCGTCTGTCCTCCATCCGCTGTCATTTTAACCCCGAACGCAGCACCTGCCAGTATGCCGCCACGCGCTGGCGGCGCAGCGGGCGCTTGTGGCCCAACGCTCCTTTGAGCGCTTCCAGCGCGAGTTGCTGGCTGTACAACGCCAGCAGGAAGAGGCGCAACACCGCTGCTGCCAGCGCCCCGTGATACTTGCGAAAATAGCGGATTTTGCTCGTCTGGAAGTGGATGTGCCGCGCAGGCAGGGCCTGTTCGCTGCTCTTACCCTCATGGTGAATCACCTGCGCCCCTGGAAAGTACACCACCTTCCAGCCCGCCGCTTTGATCCGCCGGCACCAATCCAACTCCTCGGAGTACATGAAGAAGCCCTCGTCCAGCCCGCCGACCTGTTCAATTACCTCGCGCCGCACCACCAGGCAGGCGCCTGTGACCCAATCCACCTCGCTGATTTCGTCGTCGCGCCGATCCAGAACGTAATAGTGCTTCAGCACCCCCGGCGGCGCCCACGATTGCAGCCAGGTGCTCTCAAATACCGCCGTCCAGAAGGTGGGGAAACGCCGCCGGGATGACTGCACCGACCCATCCGGGTTGAGCAACTGTGGCCCCAATGCTCCCACCTGCGGGTGCGCATCCAGATAGGCCACCATGGCAGCCAGCGCATCACCGAGGACCTCCGTATCCGGATTGAGCAGCATCACATAGCGCCCGGTGCTCAAGGCGATGCCCTGATTGTTCGCGCCGGGGAAGCCGCGATTCTGGGCGTTGGCGATCAAGCGCACCTGGGGGAACTCACTCGTCACCATCGCAGCACTGCCATCCGCCGAGGCGTTGTCCACCACGATGACCTCAAGCAGGGGCACAGCATGCTGTGCCCCTGCGGGCGCGGTGCCCCTGGTGAAGACCGATTGCAGGCAACGCCGCAGCAGGTCGCGCACATTCCAACTCACAATGATGATGCTCAGGTCCATCCAGCTATTCACATGAGCGCTTCGCGCCCGACGGAAGACGGAGGGAGGGGTGCCGTAGGGGCGCAGGGCCCTGCGCCCCTACGGCACCCCTCCGCCCCTAAAGAACAATGTCTCCGCGTTGGCCGTCGTCTGTGCCGCCACGACCTCCAGGGGAAACCCTTTCACAGCAGCGACCTCTTCGGCCACGTAGCGCACATAGGCCGGCTCATTGCGGCGCCCACGATGCGCCTGCGGCGCCAGATAAGGCGCGTCGGTCTCAATAAGCAGGCGCTCCAAGGGGGCCAGGGCGACGACCTGGCGCAGCGCGTCGGCTTTGGGGAAAGTGACCGGGCCGCTAATGCCCAGGTACAGGCCCAGCGCCAGGGCTGCCTCTGCCACCTGCATATCGCCGGAGAAGGAGTGCAGCACGCCGCGAACCGGGGCATAGGCCCGCAACGTCGCCAAAACGGCCTCATGCGCTTCGCGGTCGTGGATGATCACCGGCAGGCCCAATTGCTGCGCCAACGCCAATTGCGCCTCAAACGCGCGCGCCTGGGCCTGGCGGGGCGACCAATCGCGGTAGAAGTCCAGCCCGATCTCTCCAATAGCCACCACCTTCGGATGGCGGGCCCACTGCTCCAATTCGGCCAGGGTGGCCGCGTCCCAGTCCCTGGCCTCATGAGGATGCACGCCAATGGCGGCATAGACGCCCGCGTAGCGTTCGGCCAGGGCCACGGCTGCGCGGCTACTGGGCAGCCCCGTCCCGATTGTCACCATCCGCAGCACCCCAGCCTCATGCGCCCGTGCGATCACCGCGCCGATGTCGGCGTCAAACTGCGGGTGGTCCAGGTGGCAGTGCGTGTCAACCAGCATTCAGCCCCAACAGCCTGACCCCATCTTCCAGGATGGGCCGGACGCGGCTCTTATCGGTGGTCTCCGTATACACCCGGATGATCGGCTCGGTGCCAGAAAAGCGGATGAGCAGCCAGCCGCCGTCCTCCAGCCCGAACTTAAAGCCGTCGGTGGTGTCCAGGCCGGTAACGTGCAGGCCGCCGATGCGCTCTGGATGGGCCGTGCGGATACGCTGCTGGATGGCTTCACGCTGCTCCATCGGATAAGTCAGGTCAACCCGATCATAATAATGCGGGCCCACCTTGCTGAACAGGTAGTTCACCAGTTCCGTCGGCTTGCGCCCGGTCTTGACCAGGAAATCCAGCATGTACAGCCCGGCCAGGATGCCGTCGCGCTCCGGCACATGGTTGCCAAAGGCGTAGCCGCCGCTCTCCTCTCCGCCGATCATCGCGTTCGTCTCCAGCATCTTGGGCGCGACGTATTTGAAGCCCACGCCTGTCTCGTACACCGGCACGTCATACAACTGGCCCAGCTTCCACAGCATGGAGGTGGTGGAGAGCGTCTTGACGATAGGGCCGCGTTGCTTGCGCACCTCCAGCAGGTAGAGCACGAGCAGCGCGTACACACGGAGCTGGTCAATGAACTCGCCGCGCTCATCGGCCACGCCAATACGGTCGGCGTCCCCATCCGTGATGATGCCCACATCCGCCCCCACCTCGCGCACCTTCGCCAGGCAGACATCCACATTCGGCGGGATCGGCTCAGGCCGGAGCATCTCCGGGAAGATGGGGTTGCGCTCATTATGGATTTCAATGATGCGCGTCTTCCCCCCGCCGAGCAGGCGGGAGAACCAACCGGCGCCATTTCCCCACATGGCATCCACCACCACAGTCAGCCCGGCCTGGCGAATCGGCTCTACGTCAATCAGCCCTTTAAGATGCTCCAGGTAGGCAGGCGCCGGGTCAAAGCGGCGCACCAGGCCGCGCGCCTCGGCCGCTTCCAGCGGCAGCCGGAGCACCTCCTCTGAGGGTGGAATACGGGCCTCAATCTCCTTCAGCCCGGCGGGGTCAATCGCACCGCCGTACTGGTTGCGCACCTTGAAGCCGTTATCCGAGCCGGGGTTGTGGCTGGCGGTGATGTTCACCGCGCCCATAGCCCGGTTGGCCACAACCGCGTAAGAGATCACCGGTGTGGGCGTGGCGCTCTGGGTCAACAGGACGGGGATATTGTGCGCGGCCAGCACCTCGGCAGCGGCAGCCGCGAAGCGCTCCGAGCCGAAGCGCTTATCGTACCCTACGACCACGCCGCGTTGTGCCTCACCCTGGTCCAACAGGTAGCGGGCGAAGCCTTGGGCGCAGCGCCGCACGTTGGTAAAGGTATAGTCTTCGGCGATCACGCCGCGCCAGCCATCTGTCCCGAAGCGAATCACCGTGTCCTGCACTTTAGCCTCCTGACCTCTTGGCTGCCTGAAGATACGAGTCCACCATGAGATCAATCAGTTCGTCAAAATGAACCGTCGGCTCCCAGCCGAGCACGCGCCGGGCTTTGCTGGCGTCGCCCACCAGCAGGTCCACCTCGGCGGGCCGCAGGAACTGGGGGTCTACCACGACGTACTCCTCCCAGTTCAGCCCCAGCCGCTCAAAGGCCTTCTGGCACACCTCGCGCACCGAGTGCGTCTCGCCGCTGGCGATAACGTAATCGTCGGGTTGGCTCTGTTGGAGCATCAGCCACATGGCCCGCACATAATCCGGCGTGTAGCCCAGGTCGCGGCGGGCGTCCAGGTTGCCCAGGCGCAACTCCTTCGCCCGGCCCAGCTTGATCTGCACCGCGCCATGTGTGATCTTGGGGGTGAAGAACTCCAGCCCCTGGCGCGGCGAAGTATGGTTAAAGAGGATGCCGGAGCAGGCGAACAGGCCGTAGCTCTCGCGGTAATTGACCGTGATATAATGGCCGTAGACCTTGGCCACGCCGTAGGGGCTGCGGGGGTGGAAGGGTGTGTCTTCATTCTGGGGCACCTGCTTGACGCGACCGAACATCTCTGAACTGCTGGCCTGGTAAAACTTGATCTCCGGGTCCACAATGCGGATGGCCTCCAGGACACGGGTGACGCCCAGGGCGGTGAACTCGCCGGTGAGCACGGGCTGCTTCCATGAGGTGGGCACGAAGGACTGGGCCGCCAGGTTATATACCTCTTGCGGCCGATACTCACGAATGATGTCCACCAGCGACATCTGGTCCAGCAGGTCCCCCTGCGCAATGGTGATACGGTCCTGCAGGTGGCGGATGCGATCAAAGTTCTCCGTGCTGCTCCGCCGCACCATGCCGACGACCTCATAGCCCTGCTCCAGCAGGAACTCGGCCAGATACGAGCCGTCCTGGCCGGTGATGCCTGTAATCAGAGCGACTTTGCGTTGGCTCAATTCCGTCCCTCCTTATCCTGTCGGATGCGCTTGCGCCAGTCCTCCAGCACGTCGCGCACGGTCTGTTCAAAGGGGATTTGGGGCTGCCAGCCGGTGGCGGCGCGCAGGCGGCTGGGGTCGCCGTAGCTGATGGGCGTGTCCACCGGGCGCAACCGGCCGGGGTCGTGCTCCACCCTGATCTGCACCCGGCTGGCGCTGAGCATGATCTCCAGCAACTGGCGCATGGAGCGCGGCTGGCCGGAGCAGATGTTATAGACCTCGCCCGGTGTGCCGCGTTCCAAAATGAGATGGTAGGCGCGCACAATATCGCGCACGTCGCTGAAATCGCGTTGGGCCTCCAGATTCCCCACATAGAGGACCGGTTGTGGGCGCAGCCCGGCCTCAATCTCAGCGATCTGTTTGGCGAAGGCCGGGGCGACAAAGCGCTCATCCTGACCTGGGCCGATATGGTTGAAGGGCCGCACGCGCACAATATGCAGCCTGTAGCTGAGGAAGTATTGCAGACCCAGCAGGTCCTGCGCCACCTTGCTCACCGCGTATGGGCTGCTGGGGCGCAGAGGGCTGTCCTCGCGCAGGGGCAACTCCTCTGGCCGCGCCTGGCCGTACTCTTCGTTTGAGCCGACGACCAGGATACGCGCAGGCAGTCCCAGCCTGCGGGTGGCCTCCAACAGGTTCACCTGACTGCGGATGTTGTTTTCCAGCGTACCCCAGGGGTCGCGCAACGACTCCGGGACGAACGCCTGGGCGGCGAGATGGAAGAGCCGGTCGGGCCGGACCTCGGCTACGAGGTCGTGCACGGCCTGGGGGTCGCGCAGATCGGCCTCCAGCACACGCACATCGGGTGGAAGCCCGACCCGCTTCTGGTCGGCGTGCAGGACGCAGCCGAAGACCTCCATATGGCCTTGACTGACGAGATAGGTTGCCAGATGCCTTCCGGCGAAGCCGCCCACGCCGGTGATCAGGGCACGCAAGTCATACTCCCTTTATCGCAGATGCATTCTATCACAGATGCATTCTGCGATTATATCCGGCTTGATCGGCAGTTGCAACCAGGCGACATCAGGGTTGGCATAGGCGCCTGAGAGCGTTATAATCTGGGCCAGGAGGTTACCGATCATGCCACAACGGGCATGGGATTGGCTAAACCAGGCCATCCGCGATTTGGAGCAGGCCGAAGACTCCTACCGGGCCGGACGCCATGAGTGGGCCTGCTTCGCGGCCCAGCAGGCGGCAGAAAAAGCGGTGAAAGCCCTCCACCTCCACCACAGACAGGAAGCCTGGGGGCATGTCATTGCCCGACTGTTGCGTGAGTTGGCAGGGGTTGTGCCTGTCCCTGAGGAATTGGTGGAAAAAGGTCGGGTCCTGGACAATTTCTATATTCCCCCGCGTTATCCTAATAGCCACTCCGAAGGTGCGCCTTTTGAGCATTACGGCCCGTTACACAGTGAGGAGGCCCTCCGCTATGCCCGTGAGATCCTTGAATTCGTCCGTGCTCAAATGGCCTGAGGCGCGGGTAGTGGACCAGGCGGTGCGGCGCTGGGCGGAACGTATGGCGCAGCAGCAGCCGGGGGTGCTCCGCATCGGCTATATCGGCTCCTATGCCCGCGGCGACTGGGGCGTGGGCAGCGATGTGGACATCGTGGTCATCGTTGAGCGGGCGGCGCTCCCCTTTGAACGCCGTGCGACCCAGTGGGATGCAACTGAATTGCCTGTGCCTGCGGATGTGCTGGTCTATACATTGGACGAGTGGCAGGCCCTGGATCGGCAGGGGCGATTTTACCAGACGGTGATGCGGGAGGCTGTCTGGGTTTATCCCCAAGAAGGCCCAATTTCTTAAGAGGGCAAAGCATCCCCTTCAATGCCTGCTGCCGGGCGGTATAGCCGTGCGGAGTTGGCGCCGGGCGCGCGCCCAGGCGTACAGCACCATCACAGCGATGATCGCGTAGTAAAACAGGATGGCTGTGAGCACATCGCCCAGAAGTTCGCCGGTGTACACGCGGAAGCGCCAGTCGTTGGGCGCATACACCCAGCGCCCGTTGACCTGTTCAAAGTAAGCGGTGAACGCGCCTGGCCGCGAGAAGCGCCAGTAGCTGCCCACCTGCTCAACATCCGTTGGCGTGAAGTCCACGTCCGTGCGCGGCGGGAGTGCGTCCTCCCAGCGGCGGCCACGCACCTGGCTGTAGAGCGCGGCGTCGCCCGCGCGCAGCGCGGCCACCCAGTCCTGGAAGGCCTGATCTGGCTGGGCGTAGCGGGCCATCAACTCTGGCGTGAAGTAAGCCGGGTCAAAGCGCCACAGCGCCTCCAGGCCCACATAGAAGGCGGGCAGGGCGTAGAGCAGCCAGGGCGCGAGCACGAGCGCGATGAACAGGCGTCGACGGCGGACGTAGGCGGGTAATGGGGTCATCGTGTGGCTTTTGCGCTATTCTACACGAGAACGGAGAAATCGCCCACTGTCCTGGTGCTCTGCCCCGGCTCGCCGCCGTAGGCTGAGGATAAGTCTCAGTTGTTGCGCAGGGCAATCGGCAAGTAGAGCTGGTGAACTTCGCCCAGCATCGTCCATATTAAATCCAGCCCGCCGTAACTATCAGCGACGTAGGCATAGCTACCTAGAACGGCCACGCCATTGGCAGACCCTAGTGTATCGTAGAAGTCAACCTCATTCGGGGCCGCCGGGTTAGAGACGTCAATGATGCGTAGCCCGCTACTGCTATCGGCGACATAAGCGTAACTCCCGGCTACTGCCACACCCCAGGCCTCCCCCGGTGTGTCATAGAAGCCGACCTCAATAGGGTTCGCCGGGTTTGAAACGTCAATAATGCAGGCAGCAGCGCTTATCCCCGGTCTGGTAAGGAGGAGTGGAAGAAGCGCCCCCCGATCAGCGTCGCCAGCACTTCGGTCTTGAGGATGTCCATCGGGTCTATGCGGAAGATGTCCTCGGAGAGCACCACCAGGTCGGCGAGCTTGCCGGGCGCCAGCGTGCCCAGCCGGTCCTCCATATAGCCCGCATAGGCCGCGCCCCAGGTGAAGCCGCGCACGGCCTCTTCCACCGCCAGCCGCTGCTGTGGATACCAGCCTTCCGGGCCGGGCGCGCCGTCGGCGCGGCGGCGCGTCACGGCAGCGTGGATGCCCAGAAGCGGCGCCAGCGGCTCCACCGGGCAATCCGAGCCAAAGGCCAGGACGGCGCCCGCCTGCAGTTGCGTGCGCCAGGCGTAGGCGCCGACGCAACGCTCGCCCCAATAGCGCTCGGCCATGCGCATGTCCGATGTGGCGTGAATGGGCTGCATGGAAGCGATAAGGCCCAATTGCCCCAGGCGGCCATAGTCGTCCGGGTGGAGGAGTTGCACGTGCTCAATACGGTGGCGGAGCGGCCGGCGAGGGGATGGCCCTCCACCCCAACCCTCCCCCACAGAGGGGGGAGGGGGCGAGTTCCCTCTCCCTGGATGGGGGAGGGAGGGGGTGGTGTCCTCTCCCCGTTGCTCTTCCAGGTGGCGCACAGCCTCATAGACATCCAATACGTCGCGGTTGGCACGGTCGCCAATGGCGTGGATGGCACAGGCCAGGCCGGAGGCGCTCGCTAAGCGGACTTTCTCCAACATCTCCTCTTTGTCGGTCACGACGATGCCGCGATTGTCCGGCTCGCCCTCATAGGGCGCGAGCATGGCCGCAGTGCGCGGGCCGAGCGCGCCATCGGCGAAGATCTTGATCCCGCCGATGCGCAGCCAGTCATCGCCGAAGCCTGTGCGCAGGCCCAGATCAATGGCCTGTGGCAGATAGGCGACGGGGATGTTCTTGACGACGCGCAATCCGAGTTCGCCGCGCTCCTTAAGCAGTTGGTAGGCGCTGAAGGCGCGCGGGCCATCAAAGTCGTGGATGCCGGTCAGCCCGGCCCGCCAGACATTGGGCAGGGCGGCCCGCATGGCAGCAGCGACGTGCTCCGGTGTAGGGTCGGGGATGTGCCGGCGAACCCACTCCATGGCGTCCTCAAGCAGGATGCCGGTGGGCTGGCCCTGCCTGTCGCGGACGATACTGCCGCCAGCCAGTTCGGGCGTGCTGGCGCTGATCCCGGCCAGACGTAAGGCCAGCGAATTCACCCAGGCGGCGTGGCCGCTCTTGGCCGTCAGGAAGACCGGGTGCTCTGGCGCGACGCGGTCCAGGTCGGCAGCCGTGGGGAAGGCGCCGCCCGGCCAGGCGTTTTGGTTCCAGCCCCGCCCCAAGAGCCAGCTCCCCTTGGGCATGACCTGCGCCCGCTCGGCCACGCGCTCCAGCGCCTGCTCCAGGGTGGGGACATCCACGTCAATGTTTTGCAGGCCCAGCGCATACCACTCCAAGTGCATATGGGCGTCTATCAGGCCGGGGATAACGGTGTAGCCGTGGAGATTGACGACGGAGGACGGAGGGTGGAGGGCGAAGGAGGAGACTTCTTGCTCGTCGCCAATCGCCAGAATGCGGTCGCCTTTAATGGCGATGGCCCTGGCGCGCGGTCGCGCCGGGTCAAGCGTGTAGATGTTCGCATTAATGAGCAGGAGGTCCGCAGCCATACCCTGATCTCCTTGATCCTTATCGCCGAAGGGGACATTGCGTACTCTATTCAACGGACAACGGACGGCGAAGGTCTCCGTCCTCCGTCCTAAATGCACCACACCTCTTTCTGTGGCGTGCTCAGATACTCCGCGCCCGATTCGGTGACGAGCACATCCTCTTCCAGGCCGATGTAGCCCCGATTGGGGACGGCGGTGCCCAGCTCAAGGGTCATGACGTAGCCCGGCTCAACGACGCCATAGGGCGTGCGGCCATAGCGCTCCCAGCGCGGCCCCAGGACAGTGGCGCCATCGTGGGCGGTGCGGCCCATGTGGTGGCCGAGGGCGTGCTGGTATTCGGGGTAACCGGCGGCAACGAGCGCAGCCCGTGCGGCGGCATCCACCTCCCAGCCCTGGACGCCCGGTTTGAGCGCGGCTCGCCCGGCTTCCATTGCCGCCCAGCAGGCCTCCCAGGCGCGGCGCACATCGTCCGGCGGCCCCGCTTCGCCCTCATCCAGGAAGTACCACATGCGCTGCAGGTCGGAGACGAAGCCGTCTTGTTTGACGCCGAAGTCCATGTGAAGCAGGTGGCCGCGTTGCGTGCGATGGTGGGCGGGTGCGGCATGGCCGGGGGACGAATCCGGCCCGGCGTTAACGATGGGGCAGTACTCCGGGCTCCAGGCAGGGGCAAGCCCCCGTGCGGCCACCTCGGCCTTGACCATCGCGGCGATCTCTATCTCGCTCTGGCCGGGGCGCAGGCGCGGCGTGAGCGCGGCGAAAATCTCCTCGGTCGTGGCGATGGCGCGACGGATGCGGGCGACCTCGCCAGGCGTCTTGCGCCCGCGCAGCGCCCCGATGATCGCCTCCGCCGAGATCAGCCGGTCGGCGTAGGGTGTTCCGGCCAGCAAGCCGGTCAGGACGAGATACATGCCATGCGTCAGGCCATCGGCTGCCGGGTCGCTCTCCGAAAAGTTGACGGCGACCTGGGCCGGGTTCAGCCGTTCCAGCGCGTTCAACAGCGGTTCGCGCAGGCTCTGGTGGTAGCCGATGACCTCGCTCCAGCCGCCGGTGTTGCGCACGTTGTCGGTGTCGTAGAAGCCGACAATGGCGATGCGCTCACCGCCCCGCCCGATGAGCAGCGCCGATTGCCAGGTCAGCTCCAGCCCCAGGATCAGGTCCAGGCAGGGGTCGTGGACCTGGGAGGTCTCGCGGACGAAGGTGAGCCAGGTATCCACGCCCTTCTCTTGCAGGATAGCGACGGCCTGGTCAAGTTTTTCCTGGATCAGAGTGTCGGTCATTGCCTCCCCCTTTTAGATAGGGTCAGGAACTCGGAGGAACCGGGGTTCCTGATGAATTTCCCTCTTCATTTGCTCCTTCTTCGCTTTTCAGTTATCCTTTGCTCCCATGACACCATTTGGACATCTCATCGTCGGTGCGGCGTTGGCCCGCTGGCTGCGCGAACGCGGCCTGCCCGTGCAGACCAAAGGGGTGCTTGTCGGCAGTGTCCTGCCGGATGTGGATTTCTTCGCCGTGCACACCCTGGGCTTCCCTAAGTCAGAAGCCCATCGCACCTGGACGCATTCGCCTATCGCGCTCCTCCTGGCCGGGCTGGCGCTGCGCCGGTTGGGCGTTATGTCGGTTATCGTTGGCGGGCTGTCGCATATCCTGATTGATAACTTCATCGGCGGCAACCCGCCGGGCGTGGGCTGGGCCTATCCGCTGGTGCGGGGGCGCATCCCGCTTGGGCCGCATCTGCGCTGGGGGCAGGCCACCCGCCCGCCGGCGTGGGTCAGCGTGCTGGTGGAGCTTGCCGCGATCTTCTTCGTGATCGTCGCCACTGTCGGACGGCGGACGACGGACGACAGCGAATAGGCCGCCGTCCGTCATGCGTCCTTCGTCATATTCTCAATGACCGCCGTAGCGAACTCGCTGGTCCTGACCTCACGCGCGCCTTCCATCTGGCGGGCGAAGTCGTAGGTGACGATCTTCTGGGCGATGGTGCGCTTGTAGCCCTCCACAATCAGGTCGGCGGCCTCTTTCCAACCGAGGTACTCCAGCATCATCACGCCGGAGAGCAGCAGCGAACCGGGGTTGACCTTGTCCTGGTTGGCGTACTTGGGGGCGCTGCCGTGCGTGGCCTCAAACACGGCAACATAATCGCCGATGTTCGCGCCCGGCGCGATGCCCACCCCGCCGACCTCGGCGGCAACCGCGTCGGAGAGGTAATCGCCGTTCAGGTTGGGCGTGGCGATCACGTCAAACTCCGCCGGGCGCAGCAGCATCATCTGGAACATGATGTCGGCAATGCGGTCCTTGATGATCAGCTTGCCGGTGGGATCGGCCCCGGCGTTGACCTCCTCCTCGGTCACGGTCACGTCGCCGAACTCCTCTTTGGCCAGTTGGTAGCCCCAATTGCGGAACGCGCCCTCGGTGAACTTCTGGATGTTGCCCTTGTGGACGAGGGTCACGCTCTTGCGGCCATTCTCCAGGGCATAGCGGATGGCCTTGCGCACCAGGCGCTTCGTGCCGTACTCGGTGATCGGCTTGACGCCGATGCCGGCCATCTCGTCAATCTGCGTGCCCATCTCGCGGTTAAGCCACCGGATCACCTTGCGGGCCTCCGGCGACCCCGATGGCCACTCAATCCCCGCGTACACGTCTTCGGTGTTCTCGCGGAAGATGACCACGTCCACCTGCTCCGGGTGGCGCAAGGGGCTGGGGACGCCCGGATACCAGCGCACGGGCCGGACACAGGCATACAGGTCCAGTGCCTGGCGGATGGTGACGTTCAGGCTGCGGATGCCGCCGCCGACCGGCGTGGTCAGCGGGCCTTTGATGGCGACGATATGCTCGGCGATGGCGGCGAGCGTTTCTTCGGGCAGGACTTGGCCGTCGTACAGGTTACGGGCCTTCTCGCCCGCGTAGAGTTCCATCCAGGCGATCTTGCGCCGCCCGCCGTAGGCCCGCTCAACGGCGGCATCCCACACGCGCAGGCAGGCCCGCATGATGTCCGGGCCAATGCCGTCGCCCTCAATGTAACCGATAATGGGCCGGTCGGGTACGACCAGCCGGCCATCCTGAACTGTGATCTTTTCGCCCTCTGCGGGCACACGGATACGGGTCACCATAAGCAGTCTCTCCGCGCCCTATTCTACTGACCGTTTGACTTCAGGACAAGCGGCAGGTAGGCGGAATAGGGCAGGGGGGTGCTGGTGGCGGTGGCGGTTGGTGAAGGGCCGGGCGTGGATGTGGCGGTCGCGGTTGGTGTGGGCGTGCTGGTGGGGGGGCTTGTCCGCGTTGGGGTCGGCGTGGCTGTAGGCGTGATCCCGTCGGCGAGGATGCGCTTGAGCGTGCCAGTGTTATAGCCCCCACCCTGGATATAGTAGAACGCGCCGTCCGGCCCGGTCTGCACGTCCATATGGCAGGTGACGCCGTTCGGGCCGGTGTTGTCAATTGTCGTCACGTTTGTTATCGTCATGCGGTCCCCGCTCAGATAGAGATGGTACATCCGGCCCGTATTGTACGCGCACATGAACAGGTGATCCTGCCAGGCCGGGATCTGGCTGCCGGTGTAGAAGGCTGCGCCGGTCGGCGCGATAGTGGGCGTCCAGCGCCACAGCGGGGGGATGGTGTTGTACTGGAGATCGTTATCGCCGCACGGGTAGTTGGAGCGCCAGCCGTAGTTGTACCCGGCCAGGATACGATTCATCTCGTCGTCGCAATTCGGGCCATTCTCGCTGGCGAACAGCCAGCCGCTCAGCGGGTCAAAATCAAAGTCAAAGCTGTTGCGCAGCCCGCGTGCGTAGTTGGACCACACGGTGTTGGGCTGGCCGTACCAGGGGTTGTCGGTGGGGATGGTGCCATCGGCGTTGATGCGGTGCATTTTGCCGTTCTTGGAGTTCAGGTTCTGGGCGTTGGCCGCATTGGCGTCGTCGCCGATGGTGATATACAGCTTGCCGTCCGGCCCAAAGTGCAGGTTGCCGCCGTTGTGGTTGCCCGCGCCGATGGCGGGAGAGGAGAAGATCTCCACCGGGTTGGAGCCGATGCCGTTGTTCTCCACGAAGCGTACGACTTTGTTGGTGGTATCGCCGCAGGCGGAGCCGCTCCAGGCCGTGTAGTAAACGTAGATATAGTGGTTGGCGGTAAAGTCGGGGTCCAGGGCGATGCCCAGCAGGCCGCGCTCAAAGCAGGTGTCCACGCTGAAGGTGATCACCGGATTCGGCTGGAGTTGGCCGTTGGCGAAAAGGCGCACGCTGCCGGTGCGCTCGGTGTAGAACAGCCGCCCGCTGGGGTCAAAGGCCAGTGCCACCGGTTGGGTCATATTGGTCAGGACGGTCTCCACATGCGTCCCCGGCGGGATCGGCTCATTCGGTATGCGCGGAGGAGGCCCACTCTCGTTTGAGAGGGGGGAGGGCAGGGAAGAGGCCTGGCCGGCTGCCAGCCCCACCAGGCCCAGCAGCGCAAACGCCACGACGGGAACCCACAGCTTCATACTCCGCTCCGATCTGCGATATTGGGGATACAGCAATGAGGGATCAGCCCGCCTTCGGCCAGGTGATCCCCACAGTCTGAATGATCTTCGTCCGAATTATACCATCTCTGATAGGGGGTGCAATTCAGCGGAGCGAGTTGCGGTTGAAGTCCGGTACGGGGATGCACTCTGATGTGGGCGAAGGATTGACGACCTGCGCGGCCAGTGGTATAATCTGGGTAGCCTGAGAATGGGCTTACGGTGACTGTAGCTCAATGGCAGAGCACTCGGCTGTGGCCCGAGGTGTTGTGGGTTCGAGCCCCACCAGTCACCCTGATTGTCAACGTGAAACGTAAATCGCGAGGCTTATCGCGGATGACGTTTCACGTTTTACGTTTCATCCCTCCAGGCGGGGATGGATGGGAGTCGAACCCACCGCGCCCTGCCACGCAGCGCGCCAGACGGTTTTGAAGACCGCGAGGGCCACCGGGCCCCAACCACCCCCAACCGAAGTGTACCCCATTTTTAGGCATTGCGCCAGGATAACCTCAGACAGCCGGTCTATGTGAAGCGGCCTTGGCTTGCCTGACCCTTCTGTGCAACTGGTCCCCGCGATTCACTTTTCCGTCAGGTGGGCGTCAGGTGAGCGTCGGCCCAACTTCAGGCACATCTCAGGATTGCGAGTATAATGGGGGTGTTTGTTGGGCGCAGAACTTGCATCACCTGGGTAGGAGGACATCCGTTGAAAGCTGCATGGGTGAGCAAAGGAGGAGGGGCTTGAGCGTTAAACTGCGCATTGCGCTGATTGTGCTGGCTGTCCTAGGGCTGCTCAGCCTGAGCACGACCGTTGAGGCGCAGAGCCGCTCACTGTATTGGCAGCGCCTGGATGTGGACATCCGGGTGCAACCCAACGGCGACATGCGCATCACCGAGACGAATCACATCGTGTTTGAGGGCGGGCCGTTCCGCTTCGGCTATGCCGCCATCCCGCCGGGGCGCTGGGAGGATATTCGCGATGTGCGCGTCTCGGATGAGAGCGGACGCGTGTATGAGCGCAGTTTCTCCGAGCGGCCCTATACCTACTTCACCGAACGCGACGAGGACGGCAACTTCGTCATCCGCTGGTTCTTCCCGGCGACGAGCGACAGCGCGCATGTCTATCGCCTGGAGTACACTGTGGTCGGCGGGCTGCGCTATTACCCCGATCACAACCAGGTCTATTGGAAGGCCATCCCCCCGGATCACGATTTCCCCATCCAGGCTGCCACGGTAACCGTGTATTTGCCGCCGGGCGCGACCGTGTTGCGCTCCAAAACCGATCCCAATGAACAACTGGCCTCGGTCACATCTGGCGTTCCGGCGACAGTGAGCCTGAACGCCGATGGCAATGTCGTCGTCTTCCATGCCGATCGGGCCATCCGCCCCGGCGAGGAAATGGAGGTTTTCGTCCCCTTCCCGGCGGGCTTTGTGAGCGGCACAAAGCCGAGCTGGCAGGACAGGGTGGACCAGCAGGAAGAGTGGGATCGCACGGGCCGCCCGCTGGCCACTCTGGGGCTGGGGGCGCTGGGCGCATTGCTCCTGATCCTGGGGCCGGGGCTGGTGTTCCTGCTGTGGTACACGCGGGGGCGTGACCCTAAGGTCGGTTTGGCCGCGCCCTATCTCGCTGAGCCTCCCTCGGATTTGCGGCCTGGGCTGGCGGGGACGCTTCTGGACGAGCGGGCTGACTTGCAGGACATCATGGCGACACTGATTGACCTGGCGCGGCGCGGCTACCTGACTATCACCGAGGAGCAGACGCCCGGCCTGTTCGGCATCGGCGCCTCGCGGGATTTCCTTTACGCCCGGACGGATAAACCGGCCAGCGATCTGCTGCCGTATGAGCGCACGTTGTTGGAGCGGCTGTTCAGCCGGACGTCGCAGCGGCGCCTGTCGGACCTGCGCAACAAGTTCTATGCTGTCATTCCCACGCTCCAGAACCAGCTTTACGATGAGGTGGTGAAAGCCGGCTTCTTCCGGGGCAATCCGCAAAGTGTGCGTGCGCTGTACACCGGGCTGGGGGTGCTCCTGCTGGTCCTGGCCGCCGCAGCGGGGATCATCCTGACGGGCCTGTTGGCGGAGAGCTTCAGCGTGGCGATCATCTGCCCGTTCATTGCGTTGGGCATCACGGCTGTGGCCTTGATCATTGTGGGGCAGTTCATGCCTGCGCGGACGCGCAAAGGCGCCGAGGAGACCGCCAAGTGGCGTGCGTTCAAGAATTATCTTCAGAACATTACGAAGTACACGAAGATTCAGGAGGCCACCGACCAATTTGAGAAGTACCTGCCCTATGCTATCGCCTTTGGCCTGGAGCGGAGCTGGATCAACACGTTCAGCCGGGTGGAGAGGGTGCCTGTGCCGGTATGGTACCGCCCCTGGTTCTACGGCCCGGCGTCCGCGCGTCGGGGGGAAACAGCGGCGATGCCTGTGGGGGGGCCATCGCCTCTGGCCGGAGCCGAGGAGGGCCTCTCGCTTGACCGCATGAGCGAGGGGATGGCGGCCTCGCTGAACAGCATGAGCGAAGGGCTGACTTCCATGCTGAACACGGCGGGGCGCGTGCTCACCTTAAGCCCGCCGCCGTCGGGCGGCGGGCGCGGCGGCTTCAGAGGGGGCGGCTTCTCCGGCGGCGGCGGTGGCGGTGGCGGCGGTGGCCGGGGCTTCGGTTAGGCACGCTCTCTTCAAGGAAAGGGGTCTTGGATGGGAGGAAACACAGGGCGGATTGCAGGGGCAGTCCTGATCGTGGCCGGGCTGGGGTTCTGTGCCCTCATGGCGCTGTGGCTTCTGGTTCAGGCCTCAGGCGGGAGCCTGACGCGCGGCGGCGCCGTTTTAGGGGCGCTGGTGGCCTTCGTCTTTATCGTTGTGCCACTGGTGGGACTGGGGGGCTTCCTGTTCTACCGGGGCACGCAAGAGGCGCGGGAGGAGGCGCAGATTGAGAAGGAACGGCGCATCCTGGATATGGTGATGACGCGCGGGCAGGTGCGCATCTCTGACCTGGCGTTGGAACTCAAGGCCAACCGCGAGCAGGTGCAGGCCTGGATTTATGACCTGGTCGGCAAGGAACTGTTCAGCGGCTACGTGAACTGGAGCGAGGGCGTGCTGTACTCACGCGACGCCAGCCAGTTGCGGGCGGGTAACAAATGCCCGAATTGCGGCGGCGAGGTTGAGCTGGCGGGCAAAGGGGTGGTGCGCTGCCCGTACTGTGGAAGTGAGATCTTCTTGAGTTAAAGGCCCTCGCGGATTATCACATAATGTCGCCGAAGGCGGCAAGGATAAGGAGACTCAGGAGAGTAACATGAGCAATGTGAGCAAAACACCGGGTGAGATCAAGCAGGAATGGGGCGCCCTGCAGCAACTGATGAGCAAGATCCCAGGGTTCTCCGGCTACATGGAGCGCGAATCGCGCCGCGCTGCGGACAAGCTGCTGCGCGAGACGTTGGTGCGGCGCTTTGAGGAGCAGGCGCGACGCCTGCCCGATCTGCAGCGCCAGTTGATGTCCGGCGGCTTGGTGGACCTGACAGACGATCTGGAGAGCGCGACCAGGAAGCTTCAGACGGCGATAGATCGGCTGCGCGTGGCCCGCTATGGCTATGCGGGGTTCTTTGACGCGGCGAAGATCAATGAGCCGCAACTGGATCAGCTTTACGCCTATGATAACCAGTTGGTGGATCATGTGGCGCGGGTGCAGGCGGCGATTGACGCTGTAGCCTCGGCGATAGCCGCCGGGGAAGGTGTCCAAGCGGCCATCGCCGGCCTGAACACGGCCTGCCGTGAAGTGGATGAGGCCGTGTTGCGGCGCGAGGATGTGCTCCGTGGATCGGTGTAGCCTAACATATGTGACGTGTCATGTTTCACGCTTCACGAAAGGAGGCCTTTCATGGTGAGGATCTTTGATGTGGTGGAGTATCCCAGCGAGATGCGGGATGAGATGGTCCACCGTATTCCGGAGAGCGGGTCGGGCGATTTCCGCCTGGGGTCGCAGGTGATCGTGCGCGAGAGCCAGGCGGCGGTGTTCTTCCGCGACGGCAAGGCGTTGGACACGTTCGGCCCAGGCCGCCACACCATCAGCACGGGCAACCTCCCCTTGCTGACAGGGGTGCTGGGCCTGGCCTTTGGCGGCACCACGCCGTTTAAGGCGGAGGTCTATTTCGTCAGCCTGCGCGAGTTCCTGGACCTGAAGTGGGGCACGCCAGAACCGATTGTCTTGCGCGATCCGGACCTGGGGATGGCGCGCATTCGCGCCTTCGGCACCTACTCCACCCAGGTGGTGGACCCGCAACTGTTTGTCAACAAGATCGTGGGCACACAGGGGCTGTACGACACGCCCCAAATTCAAGGGTTCCTGCGGGGGATCCTCGTCAGCAAGCTGAACGATGTGCTGGGCGAGCTGCGCCGATCGTTGCTGGATTTGCCGGCGATGTTTGAAGAGATCGGCGCGGTGGTTCGCGGCAAAGCGCAGGAGGAGTTTGGCGCGCTGGGTCTGAGCTTGAAGGCGCTCTATATCAACTCGGTCAGCCCGACAGAGGAGACGGCCAAGGCGATTGATGAGCGGGCCGCGATGGGGGCCATTGGGGATATGCAGAAGTACCTGCAATTTAAGGCAGCACGTGCGCTGGGGGATGCGGCGCAGCAGGCAGGCGGCGCGGGTGGCCTGACCGGGGCCGGGCTGGGCCTGGGCGCGGGCGTGGGCCTGGGTTCGGTCCTGGCGCAAACCATGCGCGAGGCCATGCAAGCGCCGCCCCAGGCGGGGCAGGCACAGCCAGCCACGCCGGCGGCGCCCGGCGGGCCGCTGACCCGCGAGCAGATCCAGGCGATGCTGGACAACCTGGATATGCGCCTGGCAGCCGGGGAGATCTCCGAGGAGACCTACAAGCAGCTTTACGCCCGCTGGGAGCAGAAGCTCAAAGAACTGGGCGGATAATCTCAGTCCAAAAAGCCCGCAGGCTCACACAAGCGGCTCTTGCCCCTGTGTGAACTCCCGGATGGCCTGGGCAACCGTTTCCACCTGCGCCTCGCTGAGTTCTGGATACAGCGGCAACGACAGGACCTCGCCCGCCAGACGCTCGGTCACAGGCAGTGTGTCGGGGCCTGGGTGGAGATGGCGGTAAGCTGGTTGCAGGTGGACAGGGACGGGGTAGTGGATGCCGGTGATGATCCCCTGGCTGTGTAACGCCTGTCGGAGGTCATCGCGACGGGAGGAACGGATGACATAGAGGTGATACACATGGCGGGCGTCTGGGCGCTCGGCTGGTGGGACGACCGTGCAGCCGGCCAGCAGGGCGGTGTAGCGTTGGGCCAGGGCGCGCCGCCGTTCGTTCTCAGCCTCCAGGTAACGCAGCTTGACCCGCAATACCGCTGCCTGAACCTCATCTAGGCGGCTATTGAAACCGGCTATCTCGCTGACGTAGCGTTGCCGCCAGCCATACTCCCGTAATTCCCTGACGCGCCTGGCCAGATGCGCGTCGTTCGTCACCACCATACCGCCGTCGCCCAACGCCCCCAGGTTCTTAGTAGGGTAAAAGCTGAAGCAGGCCAGGTCGCCCCAACTGCCCACCCGGCGGCCCCGGTAAACTGCGCCGTGCGCCTGGGCAGCGTCTTCAACCAGCCACAGCCCGTAGCGTCGGGCGATCTCCTGGATCAGGCCTAGGTCGGCGGGTTGCCCGTAGAGGTGGACCGGGATGATCGCCCGCGTGCGTGGGGTGATGGCAGGTTCCAAGCGGGCCGGGTCAAGGGTATAGGTGAGGGGGTCCACGTCCACCAGGACGGGGCGGGCGCCGGCCAGTTCAATCGCAGCGACTGTGGCTACAGCGGTATGGGAGACGGTGATCACCTCCTCGCCGGGACCGATGCCCAACGCACGCAGAGCCAGATGGAGCGCCTCGGTGCCTGAGCCGACGCCGATCCCGTGAGCCACGCCGCAGAATGTGGCGAACTCGGCCTCAAATGCCTCCACCTCCGGCCCTAAGATGTACCACCCCCGGTCCAGGACGCGGGCGATGGCGGCCTCAATTTCAGCGCGGTGGGCCTGAGTATTGGCGCCAGGGTTGGCCTGGGGGATGGGGGCGTGCTCTGTGTGCTTCACCAGTAATAGGCGTGGTACTTGTGATAATAATCTAAGGTGCGTGCCAGGCCCTCCCGCAGGCTGACGCGAGGTTGCCAGCCAAGCGCCTGGCGAATTTTCGTATAGTCACCATAGTAATGCCCAATATCAATAGCCTTCTGCTCCGGCGGGAAGGGAACCAACTCATACTCGCCGCGCCCCTCAATCTCAATGAGCAGCTTGGCCAGGTCCAGCAGGCGAATAGGCTCAGGGTGGCCCAGGTTATACACTTCGCCGTTGGCCTGAGGTGAAGCCACCACGAGCAAAAGGGCCTCCACCACATCGTCCACGTAGTTCAGGTCACGCATCTGCTGGCCATCGCCATAGATTTGCAACGGCCGGCCCTCAATGATGCGGCGGATCCACCAGCCCAGGAAGGTCTGGCGGGCGTCGCGCACACGCATGCGCGGCCCGTAGGTGTTGGTCATGCGCAGGGCGGTAGCGGCCAGGCCATAGACGCGGTGATAGAGGATGTAATACCATTCGCCGGCCATTTTGTTGATGCCGTTGACATCTGTCGGCTCCAGCGGGTGGGCCTCATCCACAGGCAAATAGCGGGGCTTGCCGTAAATCTGGCGCGTGCTGGCGAAGACGATCTTGGCCGTAGGGTTGTGCTTGCGGCAGGCTTCCAGCAGGGAAAGCTGGCTGCGGCAGTTGATCTCCAGGTCGGTGTAGGGGTCTTGCATACTGTCCAGATGGCTGACCTGCCCGGCGAGGCTGAAGATGACATCCTGGTTGCGCACCAGATAGTCCATGCTGTATTCATCGCGGATGTCGGCGATGTTGATGCGCACCCGGTCCTCCAGGCCATGCACGTTGAACAGGTTGCCGCCATAGGTGGGGATGAGCGAATCCACCAACGTGACGTGCGCGCCCAGGGCCACCAAGCGATAAGCCAGGTTGGAGCCGATGAAGCCCAGCCCGCCGGTGACCAGAACGCGCTTGCCAGCGAAGAAGTCTGCGAGGTCAGTCATGGCTGTTCTGCGCGCTCGGCTACCTCTTCAGGCAGCGGGAACGGGGCCGGGCGGGGTTGCTGTTTGCGCAGGTGCTCCTTTTTCACCACAAGCTTCCACCACAACTGGATGAGCTGGATACCGGTGCGCCACAGCCGTCGGAAGTTGAAGAACTGGCTTTTGCCGTAGGCGCGATGGTAGTGATTGACAGGCACCTCGGCGAAGCGGTAGCCCGCGTCCTGCATCTTTTTGACCATCTCCACGCAAATCGTCCCGCTGTCGCTCTCCAGTTCAATGCGATCAAAGATCTCGCGGCGGATCAGGCGAAAATCGCAGTCCACATCGCGCAGCCGAAAGCCGAAGGCGAACTTCACCAGATAGTGATAGATTCTGCCGATGATAATACGGTGAAGTGGGTCGTGGCGGACGATTTTGTAGCCATTAACGACATCCACGCCATCGTCAAGCGCCTGCACCAGGTTGATCAACTCATGGGGGTCGTATTGGGCATCGCCGTCGGTGTAGAAGACCCACTCCTTGCTGGCGTTGGCGAAGCCGGTGCGTAACGCACCGCCGTAACCGCGATTGCGCGGGTGGTGGATGACGCGCAACTCTGGGTAGCGCTGCGCCAATTCCTCCAGGACCTCCGCTGTGTAATCCCGGCTGCCATCGTTGACGACGATGATCTCGTAATCGTCGGTGATCTGGCGTAGCGTAAGCAATGCGGTGAGGACCATGCTGGGAATCGTGCCGCCATCATTGTAGGCGGGGAAGAAGGCGGTGATGCTGCGCGGTTTCTGCACAGTGTAGCTCCTTTCACCCTAATCGGCCTGAAGCCCGGCGGTGGGTTTACGGGCGAGTGCGACAAGGGACGATCCCAAAGGGAGTCCGATGGAACGAATAAATGGCGCTTCGCTGCGCAGGATGGTGTGGAGCACCCTATTGAAGCGCGGCGGGCCGCTGGCGAGATCGGAGATGGGTTGAGCGTTGTGGCGCCGTTCGCGCAGGCGCTTTACAGCGAGGAGGGGCAACAGCCAGGCGTTGGCGTAGCTCAGCGTCTCTGGAACCAGGCCGCACCGGGCCAGTTTGGCGGCGATCTCTTTGCGCGTGTAGCGGTGGCGGGTATGGACGGCGGCATCATGCTGGCCACGCAGCCATTCGTGTGCGGGCAGGCGCAGGAGCAACCGCCCGCCGGGGCGAAGGACACGATGGAATTCGGCCAGGGCGACGGCGTCGTCGGCCACACCTAAATGGTAGAGCACGTCAAAGGACGTCACCAGGTCAAAGCTGGCGTCGGCGAAGGGCAAGGCGGTCACGCTGGCCTGGGCGAGCGGCGCGTGGTGCTCACCCTCCTGCCTGCGGCGCTGAGCATACTCCAGCGCCAGGCGCATCTGATCTATCCCTACGACCTGGCCAAAATCCTTCAGGAAGGTCAGCGCGCCACCCGTGCCGCAGCCGGCATCCAGGATGCGCAGATGGGCAGCCGATGGGTACCTGGACGACAGGAGGCTGCGCGTGATATCCGCCATGCCCCGATACCACCAATGGCGCTTCTCCTCGCGGTACATGATGGCATACTCCTCCTGTTCCATGGCCTCACCTCATGGTGAGAGCGTGGGCAGCGCCTCCTCAAGCTGCATCAGCGTGGGCCGGGGGAGGGCGCGTCCGCGTTCCACCGAGCGCAGATACACTTTGAGTTTCTTGGCCAGCACCACCGGCACGGCTGGCGAGGTGATGGTGATCTCCGCCTGGGGGTGGGTGAAGACGATGATTGGCTCAATAGGCACATCCAGGCCCGGCGCGTGTTCGGCCAGATAGCGCCGCAACGCCTCCACTTCGGCGCGGGCCTCCTGGGTGGGGTTGCCGATCCCCTCCTGGCCGAAGAGCCGCAGGGCGCGCCCCCAGCAGCCCTGGCGCTGTTGCCAGCGCTCACCTTCGTGGATAAATGTGCCTGCCTGAAATCGCACAATCAAGGGATAGATGCCGTGCGGCGAGATCAGGACGTGATCGGCGGGCAGCATGTAGTGGTAGATGGCGTACTGGTCACTCAGGCCCTTGAGGGCCTGGTCCAGGGCCTGGTCGGGTCGGGGCGGGCGCAGGTAGCGGTTGGCCAGGTAGATGCCGATGTTCGCCAGGATCATGCCGATAGGCAGGGTCAGGTAGGCCAAAAGGATCAGGCTGGGCTGGAGCAGCGAGGTGACGAAGCCGCCCGCCAGGATGGCCAGGCCGACGTAGCTGATGATGCGTGCCAGCCGTGCGCGTCTTTGAATAAAGGGCGTGTTGGTGATGATGCGCATAGGTCAGTCGTCAGTCGGTTCGGCTGGGCGAAGCATAAAACCCCTCAGGCTTCATGCTATCACAGGCGGGTGTATCCGTCAAATGGAAAGAGAAGGAGCGGTCGTCAGGCGCGGTGCGCTTCCAGGCAGACGACACCCTGCGGGCCGACGACGGCGCTATGGGCGATGCTTGATGGCAACTCCAGGCGATCTCCAGGCCGCAGGGTGACCTGTTGGCCATGCTCAGGCAGGTCAAAGGTGATTGAGCCGGATATGACGTAGATCACCTTGTGATAAGGATGCGCGTGGACACCATAGACATCGCCGGGCGCGTTGGCCCAAGGATAAGGCTGGAGCCCCTCGGCCTCCAAGAGGCGGCGCACCTCCGCCTCGGTGGGCGCGCCTGCCCTAGACCAGGGTCGTACGACGATTTTGCCCTGAGCCATACTCGCTATCCTGGCATCTATCACCGCAAACGGTGGGACTATTGTCCGGTGAATTATAGCATATCCCATCAAGTGTGTGAACGAGACGCCGACTCCCTTACCAGGAGTCGGCGTCTCACTTCCTGGATGCTTTATGGGGTTGACACGCTAGCGCACGCGTCGCCGGAGCAGCCACCCACCGACGGCTGCCGGTAGCGCCAGCACGAGCAACCAGGCGGGCGAGACCACGGGCGCGCTTTGGACCTCAAACCGGGCCAGTGCCACGCTGGTCGGTGCGCCTGAGCACAACTCCACGTCATCAATGAAGAAGTTGGTTATTTCCTTTGGGTGGTCATAGGTGGTGGACTCAAAGCGCACGTGATGCTGGGCGCCATTGGCGAACTGGCTGATGTCGTGCTGCACGAACGTGTACACCTGGAACTGGGGCTGGCTGGCGATGGTGTAGGTCACGATGGGCGTGTTGTCAATCATGACCGTGAGATAGTCGTTCCCCTGGCTGGCGGCGACGGGGATCTCCAGCCAATACTGGAGCACGGCGATGCCGGCCGGGATGGTGACATTCTGGCGCACATAGCCCTGCTCAAGAATATCAATGCCGCCGAACCAGGCCCACCACTCGCCGCTGTGGGGGCCGCTGCCACTACCGCTGCCACAGGTCGGGATCGTGCACAGGGGTGTGCCGAAGTTGGTGGAGAATTCCTGCCAGTAGGGGTTCGGGCTGCCCGCCTCAAAGCTGCCATCCTGGATGACGTTGGGGGGCAGCGGCTGGCACACCAGGGGCACCTCCGGGCCTGGGGCTGCGCCTGCGCCTGATCCCAGCTTGGCTGCTTTGAAAGGATGCAAGTACTGGGCCAGGACTCAGGCGCGGTCCAATGTTCCGCTATCGTGAGCGGCATCCGCGGCGCGGCGGCCAAAGGTGGCGAGCTGGTCTTTGATCTTGGCGACCTGGGTTTCCGGGGCGTAGATGCTGCGCGTGGTGGCGACGGAGGCGTGGCCGAGATAAGCCTGGAGGACTTCAATGTCCATGCCTTCATGCAGGAGTTGCTGGGCGCGGTAGTGGCGGAAATCGTGCGGCGAGATGTCCTGGGCCAGACCGAGCGCCCGGACGGCGCGCTTGACGATGTGCCACAGGCTGGCGCGGGTGAGCGCCTGGCCGCGCCTGTCCCTGCCTTGGGATTTGCCGCGGCGGTGCGAGACAAACAGCGCCTCACGGCCATCCTGGCCGCGCTCGGCCAGGTAGGCGGCGATGGCGGCACGGGCCTCCTCGTCCAGGAGGATCAGCCGAGCCTTGCCGCCCTTGCCGATGACGCGCACCTCATCGCGGATGATGGGCCGGCCATCCGGCGCCACGCCGGCGACAACGGCGCGGCGGGTGAGGGTGGCGACTTCGCTGACGCGCCCGGCAGAGGCGTACAGGGTGTGGACGACAGCGCGGTCGCGCAGGATCTCCAGGCGGCGTGTCCGCCCGGCAGGGCCGGCGGGCAGGGGCAGATTGTCATAATAGGTGATGATCTGCGGCAGGCGTGGGTCGGTAGGTGGGGCAACGTGCGACTTGCGGCGTGCCCGGCCTTTGGCCGCCTTCAGGCGGCTCTCGGCCTTGCCGAGCTGGAAGCCGGGGGGAAGGCGGTCAAGCGCGTCCAGCCAGACCAGGAAACGGCGCGTCGCCGCTAGGCACACGCCCGCCGAACCAGCCAAGCCGCCCTGGACCAGCCAGCCGTAGAAGCGGGCCAGGAGGTCATCGCGCAGGATGGACACGGGGTAGGGCGTGCCTTCAGGCACGCCGTGCTCGGCGTAGTGGGTGGTGAGCAGGAACTCGGCGAGCTTGGACAGGGCCAGGCGATAGCGCTCTACGGTGCGCGGGCTGGCGGCCAGCTCCTGAAGGAACTGATCGGCGTATTGAAGCTGGGGAGCGGATGAGGGGCGGGCAGGCGGGTTCGCCATACGAGAGCGGACAGGTCAGGGCGTTGTAGCCGTCTGGCGCTGTTGCCACAGGTCAGAGCGGGCATCCCATAGCTCCGGGAAGAAGTGGGGCCGTTGCACGGTGGAATCCAGGTAGGGGACACCGGAGGTATAGCCGGTGCCGCTGATGCGAGCGCCCAAGGCGCGCTCGGCCATGCGGGCATGAACGAAGCGCCAGTTGGCGAAGGCCTCGTCGTAGTCTAAGAGGGCCTCGGCCAGCCAGAACAAGTCTTGGTGTGGGTTCGGCTGGGCAGAGGGCCGGTACAGGTCGGTCACAGCCACATTGCGCTGGCGCAAGAGGTCAAAGAAGATATCGCGCAGGCTGGGCGCCTCCCAGCGGCGGGCGATACGCTCGGTCCACAGCAGGGTCTGGGGCGCGTCGGGGGCGGGGCCGGGCGGCAATTGGAGGAATTTGAGCAGACGGGGATCACGGAGGCCGGAGGCCACCTCAATCTCGCGGAAGCCTTGCGATTCGCTGCCGCTGGCCGGGCTGAGCGCACCGCGAAACTCAAAGAAGTCCGCCGGCGACATCGTCTCCAGGATGACGATTTGCTGGATGAACAGGCGAATGATGGCGGTGATGCGCCGCACCAGCCAGGTGGCCTGTGCCACCTGACCGAGACGGAGGGCCTCCATGATCCGGTCAAGCTCAAACAGGACCACCTTGAACCAGAGTTCAAACGTCTGGTGGGTGATGATGAACAGGAGTTCGTCCGGGTGGCGCAGAGCCTCCGGCGCAGGCTGGAGGCTGAGCAGTTCCGCCAGTCGCAGGTAGGTGCAATAGTGCACCTGGTTGGGATCAACAACGTCGTGGCCGCAGGGTAGTTTCATGGCTGTAATTATGGCATAAGAGACGGGGAAAGTGCAAATAGGTGCCTGACGACAGACGACGATAGTCAAAAGACCGATTCTACTGCCCCTTGGGGTAGAGCAACTTGCTGTGATGGAACAACTGTGCTAAAATGGTAGCTGGACACTTTCCTATGGATGATTTCGCCATCCGCACAGAACACCTGACACGTCTCTACAAATATCGGCCCGTCAGGGGCGCAAAGACGCAACGGATCATTGAGGCCCTGGTTGACGTTAATCTGGAGGTGAGGCGCGGGGAGTTGTTCGGCCTGCTCGGCCCCAACGGCGCGGGCAAGACGACGCTCATCAAGATCCTCACCACGCTGCTGGCTCCAACGTCAGGCCGCGCCTGGGTGGACGGCCTGGATGTGGTCCGTGACTACCGGCGCATCCGTGAGCGCATCAATATGGTCGCCGGGGGGGAGAGTACCGGCTATGGCCTGCTCACTGTGCGCGAGAACCTGTGGATGTTCGCGCAATTCTACGGGCTGGATTCGCGCACAGCCTACCGGCGGATTGATGCGCTCCTGGCGGTCGTTGGCCTCTCGGATCAGGCCCATACTAAGGTCAGCAACCTGTCCACCGGTATGCGCCAGAAGATGAACTTCGTGCGCGGTTTCATCAGCGACCCGCAGATCATCTTCCTGGATGAGCCGACGTTGGGCCTGGATGTGGGCGCGGCCCGCGACGTGCGCCGCTACATCAAGGAGTGGACCGCGCGGCCGGACAAGACCACCCTGCTCACCACGCACTACATGGTTGAGGCTGACGAGCTATGCGACCGGGTGGCCATCATTGACCGCGGGCGGGTGCTGGCCTGCGATACGCCCGCCGCCCTCAAGCGTCAATTGCAGCGCGAAGCCATCTTTGACCTCCAGGTGAGCGGCTTCCTCAGCCCTGCCAGGCGCGAGCAACTCGCCGGGCTGGCCGGCGTGCAGAAGTTTACCGCCACCCAGCACGATGGGACTGTGGACCTGCGGCTGATCCTGGCCGACGAAAGCGTCATCGGCCCGGTGGTCACCACGCTCACAGGCGATGGCGCCAGCATCCTGGAACTGCGCAAGCGCGAGCCGACGTTGGAGGATGTGTTCGTCGCGCTTGTCGGTCGCGGGCTGGCCGAGGATACCCGGCAGGTGGGGGACATCCACCTGAGCGAGGAGCGCGAATGAGCGCCGGTGTCACCCTGTTTCTGCGGACGATGATGGGGCGGGCCTACCCGCGTATCGTCGGCTCGGTGCGGCAGACGAGCGGCTTCTTCTGGGAGACCGTGCTGCCGATCCTGTCGGTGACGGCGTTCGTGTTCGTGTATCGTGCGCTCAATGCGCCGGAGGCCTACATCGGCTTCGTCATCATCGGCGGGGCGATGACGGCTTTCTGGGCGAACATGCTGTGGAGCATGGCGGCGCAGTTGTATTGGGATAAGGAAGCGGGCAACCTGGCCCTGTACATCCTGGCGCCGGGGCCGCTTATGGCCATCCTGCTGGGCATGGCGGTGGGCGGCATGTTGTGGACGCTCACCCGCGCAGTCGTCATCTTCATCGCCGGCGTGCTCCTGTTCGGGGTGCAGTTCTCCAGCGCGAACCTGGGCCTGCTGGCGCTGACGTTCCTACTGACGATGGCGGCCTTGTATGGCCTGGGGATGTTATTCGCCTCCCTGTTCCTGATGTTTGGGCGCGAAGCCTGGCACCTGACCAACCTTTTCCAGGAGCCGGTTTACCTGCTGTCGGGCTTCTACTTTCCGGTTAAGGCGCTGGGGCCGTGGCTGGCAGCGGCGGCCTCGCTCATCCCGCTGACCCTGGGGCTGGACGCCATGCGCCAACTGCTGTTCCCCGCCCATCCTCTATATGGCTTTCTAAGTGTGCCGGTGGAGTTGGGTGTGCTCACGCTCCTGGCTGCCGTCTTCATCCTGGGGGCGCGCCTGGCGTTGGACCGGATGGAGATGCGGGCGCGGCAGGAGGGTCGGCTGACGGAGTCGCGGAGTTGACCCTGTGGAGAACCGCCTGGCGCAGTTTTCGTGTCGCCGCCTGGTTGGGCTGGCAGGTGGAGAGCAACTGGACGGATCCCTTCCTGTTCTTCATCTACTCGGTCCTCAACCCCATTGCCAGCGTCCTGATCCTGGTCGTCATGGTCTGGATTATTTCGCAGAGCGACACGGCCGACCCGCTGTTTGTCTACATCTACGTGGGCAACGCCTTCTATATCTATGTCGGCAGCGTGATCACCGGCGTCTCCTGGGCGGTGATTGACGACCGTGAACACTATGGCACGCTCAAGTACATCTACCGTGCCCCGATCCCGTTCATCATGTATCTGCTGGGGCGAGGCGTCGCCCGCCTGATCACCGGCACCCTGGCGGTGATCATCACGCTGGGGTTCGGCATCGTCGCGCTCCGTCTTCCCTTACGCTTTGAGCAGATGGATATCCCCCTGCTTCTTGTCAGTCTGGCGCTTGGCCTGACCGGGCTGGCGTTCATTGGCCTGTTTTTGGGCGGGGCGACGATGCTCATGGTGCGCCATGCCTGGCACGTGGGCGAGGCGGTCGCGGGCGCGTTGTATCTATTCACCGGCGCGGTCTTCCCGCTTTCGGTCCTGCCGCCGTTATTGCGCCCGATTGGCTTCGCGCTGCCGATGACCTACTGGCTGGAGTTGATCCGCCGTGCGCTGCTCGGCCGGGGCGCCGCGGCCTTCCCCACGCTGGCGGGATACTCTAATGGCCAGCTTGTGGGCCTCCTCGCCGGATTGACCCTCTTATATGGTGTGGGGGCGCTGCTCTTCTTCCGCTGGGCCGAAAACCGCGCCCGTGAGCGGGGCCTGCTTGACCAGGAGACGCATTACTAATAGGCTGCCAACTCTCGCAGCGCGTTGGCGATCTTCTGAGTATTGGGCAGGTAGTAGTCGCGCATACCGGCGTTGAAGGCCACAGCGGGTGCATCGGGCGAGGTCAGGCGGCGCACCGGCGCATCCAGGTACTCAAAGGCTTCCTCGGCGATCAGCGTGCCGATCTCGGCGCCGTAGCCGCAGGTGCGAGTGTCCTCATGGACGATGAGCACCTTGCCGGTTTTGCGCACCGAGTCCAACACGGTCTTCTTGTCAATCGGCAGGAGCGTGCGCATGTCCACGACCTCCACGCTGATCCCCTCTTTGGCGATCTCTTCGGCTGCCTGCAAGCCGAAGTGGAGCATCATCCCATAGGTCACCAGGGTGATGTCCGTGCCCTGGCGTTTGATGTCAGCGACGCCGATGGGGACGACGTAGTCGCCTTCGGGCACCTCGCCCTTGATCAGCCGGTAAGCACGCTTGTGCTCAAAGAAAAGCACGGGGTCGGGGTCGCGGATGGCGGCCTTAAGCAGGCCTTTGGCATCGTAAGGCGTGGCGGGCATGACCACCTTGAGGCCGGGGACGTGGGTGTAAAAGGATTCCACGCACTGGGAGTGATACAGGCCGCCGCCGACGCCGCCGCCGCAGGGGGCGCGGATGACCAGAGGGCAGGCCCAGGCGCCGTTGGAGCGGTAGCGCATCTTGGCGGCCTCGTTGACGATCTGGTCAAAGGCGGGGTGCATGAAGTCGGCGAACTGGATTTCGGCGACGGGGCGGAGGCCATACAGCGCGGCGCCGATGGCGATGCCCACGATGCCCACCTCGGCCAGCGGCGTGTCCACGACGCGCATCTCGCCGTACTTTTCGTATAGTCCTTGGGTTGCTAGAAAGACGCCGCCGCGCCTGCCTACATCCTCCCCCAGGATGAAGACGCGGTCGTCGCGGGCCATCTCCTCATCCATCGCTTGGCGAATGGCTTCAATCAGCGTGATTTCGGGCATGACTCCTCCTATCTGGGCCCCAGCCGTCGTCTGTGGTCTAATCCGCGTACACCGGGCGGAGCACATCCTCTGGACGGGGGTCGGGGGCCTGCTCACAATAAGCCTGGGCCTCTTTGACCTCGCGCAGGCAGGCGTCGCGGAGTTGGGCCTCGCGGGCCTCATCCCACAGGCCCACGCCTTCCAGGTAAGCACGGGTGAGGCGGAGGGGGTCGCGCTCGCGCCAGGCGGCCACCTCCTCGCGGCTGCGATAAAAGCGGTCGTCGTCGCTGGTGGAGTGCGGCACCAGGCGGTAGGTCTTGCACTCAATCAGGGTGGGGCCATCGCCGCGCCGCGCCCGGTCCACCGCCTCCTTCGTCACGCGATAGACCTCAATCACGTCCTGGCCATCCACGACGACGCCAGGCATCCCATAGCACGCCGCCCGGTCGGCGACATTCTCAATGGGCATTTGCCTGGACACCGGCACGGAGATGGCGTAGCGGTTATTCTCGCAGATGAAGACGACGGGCAGCTTGTGGATGCCGGCGAAGTTCAATCCCTCGTGGAAATCCCCCTTGCTGGTGGCTCCTTCGCCGAAGGAGACGTGCGAGACAATAGGGTCGCCCCGGTACTTGGCGGCGAAGGCGATGCCTACCGCATGGGGGATCTGCGTGCCTACCGAACTGGACTGGGCGACGATGTTCAGGCGGCGGTTGCCGTAATGGCCCATGATCTGGCGGCCCCCGCCGGAGGGGTCCTCGGCGCGGCCATAGTAGGGCAGCATGAGTTCACGGACGGTGGTGCCGACCGTGAGCGCGGTGGCGACGCCCCGATAGTAGGGGTTGAAGTAATCTACGCCGCGTTGGAAGGCGTAGGTGCTACCCACCTGCGCGGCTTCGTGCCCCATCGCGGACATGTGTAGGCCCTGGATCTGGCCGGCGCGATGGAGGTGCCACATATGCTCGTCAAAGGTGCGGCACAAGACCATCAGGCGGTACATCTCCAGGATGTCGGCATCGCTCAGTCCGACCTCGCGGTGGCGGGCGTGGACATGAATGGCGGTCATCGTCTCGGTCAAGGGCAGGCCTCCCAGTTGTGAAATTGGATAAATCAGGTCTAATAAGACATTATAGCAGTTCCGCGCCGGGCGGGAAAGTGAGGCATCCACACGGGGCACCTGGCGCGGGCACAATGCCCTGCCCCTACGGGTGCCCAGCGGGATATACCCCTTATATCTGAGATGATTGACAGCCTATTGATCTTGTAATATACTCTTAAAGAGGATATTACAATTGAGGTCGCCGGATGACGCTCAGGCCGATCTTGCGTTTGACTGGACAATGCGTTTGCACCGGGGCGCAGCTTATGATAGTTTCTATCTGGCGCTGGCCGAGAGGCTTGAGTGCGAGCTATGGACTGCGGATAAGCGTTTGCATAACGCGGCGGCTGTCCCCTGGGTCCACTGGACGGGCTGAGGTCTGCGCAGGAGACAACTTATGCCCTATAATACTTCCGCTAAAGTCAAGTGAGGTCAGGGCAGGTCCTTCAGGAAGTGGTACGCTGCCTGGATTCGTGCTATGCTAAAGGGTTAGGAGGATAGTCTCATGAGCGAACGTATTCGCGAGATTCTAAGCTGGTATGAGTCTGACAATCCCGGTGTCCGCGCCAATCTGGCGCGCATCCTCAATCACGGCTACCTGGCTGGCACGGGCAAACTGGTCATCCTGCCGGTGGACCAGGGGTTTGAGCATGGGCCGGCGCGCAGTTTCGCGCCCAACCCGCCCGGCTACAACCCGCTCTATCACTTTGAGTTGGCCATTGAGGCGGGCTGCAACGCCTATGCTGCCCCGTTGGGGTTCATTGAGGCGGGTGCGGCTCGCTACGCGGGCGAGATCCCCCTGATCCTCAAGCTCAATAACCACGATCTGCTGTACAGCAGCGCAGACCCGATCCCGGCGGTGACGGCCAGCGTGGAGGCCGCCTTGCGGCTGGGATGCTCGGCCATCGGCTATACGATCTATCCCGGTTCTGCGGAACGGCTGGAGATGTATGAGCGGCTGGCGCTATTGGCCGAGGAGGCCAAATCTGCGGGCCTGGCGGTCGTGGTCTGGTCGTACCCGCGCGGGTCGGGCCTGAGCAAAGAGGGCGAGACGGCGGTGGATGTGGTGGCTTACGCCGCGCACATCGCGGCGCAACTCGGCGCGCATATGATCAAGGTCAAGTTGCCGACCGAGCACATTGAGCAGCCGGAAGCGCAGAAGGTCTATCAGAAGTATGACATCCCCATCAGCACGCTCGCCGACCGGGTGCGCCATGTGGTGCAAAGCGCCTTTGATGGGCGGCGCATCGTGATTTTCTCCGGCGGCGCGAAGAAGGAGGACGACGAGGCGGTCTTTGAGGAGGTGCGTGCCATTCGCGATGGCGGCGGCTTCGGTTCAATCATCGGGCGCAACTCGTTCCAGCGCCCCCGTGAAGCCGCGTTGAAGTTCCTGAATACCATTATGCGCATCTACAAGGGGGAGATCCCGTAAGATACGCGAAGCAGGGGCACGGCGCGCCGTGCCCCTACGGGCGCGATTCCCCTGAGGGGGTCTGGGAAGCCAGGTGCTGGTGGATGTTAATCGCCCGTTGTCCCCAAGGCCTGCCGTTCAATGGCTGCGACCTTGGTCAGGCGGCGGACGTGGCGTTCCTCGCCGCTGAAGCGAGCGGCCAGGAAAGCGCGGACGAGTTCGCGGGCGAGTTCGGGGCCGATAACGCGGGCGCCGAGGCAGAGGATGTTGATATTGTCGTGTTCAACGCCTTGATGGGCAGAGTAGGTGTCGTGGCAGAGGCCGGCGCGAATGCCTGGGAGTTTGTTCGCGGCCACCGAAGCGCCAACACCGCTGCCACAGATGAGGATACCGCGCTCGGCCTCGCCGCGCTGCACGGCCAGGGCGACAGCGTAGGCGAAATCGGGGTAGTCATCGGCGGGGTCAAAGGTATGTGCGCCCAGGTCTATGACCGCATGCCCGCCGTCTGCCAGCATCTGGGCGATCTCGCCCTTGAGCGCGAAGCCACCATGATCTGCCCCTAGTGCGATACGCATCGTTCCTCCAGGCCATGCATTTTACCCTTAAATTGGGGATGGCGCTAAATTGGACGAATGACCGAGGGCCGGTAAGGAGATATTGATATGACACAATCCACCATGCTAACCAAGCGTCGCGTGAATCTCAAGAACTGGTATCGCGCCTTGTACACGATCCCGCGATTTGAAGAGGGCGAGTACGTCGATCCGGTGACGCGCTGGCTGATAGCGATGCGGGCGGCGGTGCTGGTGATGACCGTTATCTCCGGCTTGCTGGGGGGCCTGTTGGTGCTTGTCGGCGCGCCGGAGCGATTCAGTCTGGGATTGACGGTGCTCACCACCCTGGGGCTGGTTCTGGCGCACGCGGGCAGTAACCTGGTCAACGATTATTGGGATGCGCGACACGGGATGGACACGCCCGATTCGCCGCGCGTGAATTACGGGCCGCAGGCATTTGTGACCCACGATTTCACCCCGACGCAGTTGTTGATGGGCACGGCTTTGATCCTGGCTGTGGCCGCTGCCATTGGCATCTATTTGACTACTGTGGCGGGTTTGCCTGTGCTGGCGTTCATGGCGCTGGGCGCGGCGCTGTTGCTGTTCTATTCGGGCGATCCATTCCCGCTGAAGTATCGCGGCCTGGGTGAACTTACGGTGCTGATCGTCTGGGGGCCGCTGATGGTCGGGGGGACGTACTATATTCAGGCGCGTGAGCTGCCGGGATGGGTGATTTTAGCGTCGCTGCCTTATGCGCTGGGCGTAACGACCGTGCTCTTCGGCAAGCATCTGGACAAGATCGCCTTTGATGCCGCGCACGGTACGCGCACATTGGTGGTGATCCTGGGAGAGGTGAATGCCAAGCGCCTGACGCTCGTGTTGGTCGGCCTGATGTATGTGTTGACGCTTGCGCTGGTGGTGATGGGCGTGTTGCTGCCGACGGTCTTGTTGGTGTTTTTGGCCCTGCCCCTGGCGCGGGTGACGTGGCGGATGTACACCTCGCCCAAGCCGTCCGAGCCGCCGCCGGGCTATACGGGCTGGCCCCTCTGGTACGTTGGGGCGACATTCATCCACAATCGCCGCTTTGGCGGGCTGTATCTGGCCGGCATTGTGTTGCACATTCTGATTCGCGCTTTTGTTCCGTTGGTGTGAACCGTTGGCCTGTTCTAGCATACGGTTGACGGCTCCACTGTCCCTGTGCTAAACTTCACGGCTGAAGCCGTTCTTCACGGCTGAAGCCGTTCCTACTTTGAATTCGTGTACACCGCACCCTATGGAACAAATTGCTCCCGGTATCTACGTTGAAACGAGCTATCGTGCTGTTAACGTAGGCGCGATCGTCACCGACAGAGGGCTGATTGTGGTGGATGTGCCGCCCTTTCCGACGGATGCCCGGCGTTGGCGGCTGCGGCTGGCCCAACTCAACCCCGGCCGAATTCTGTTCGTGATCAACACGGATGGCCATCGCGACCGGGTGATGGGCAACCACTGGTTTGATGCGCCTGTGATCGCGCATGAGACGGTGGGCGAGAAGTTGCGCAGTTACAACGGCGCCTTCCCCCAGGCCTTTATTGACGCGTTGGTGGCACGCGACCCAGAAGCTGCGGAGGACCTGGCCCATGTGCGTGTGGTCGTGCCTGAGGTGACGTTTTCGCGGAAGCTGACGCTGCACATCGGGGGGCGCACCGTTGTGCTGATGCACATGCCCGGACCGACGTCGGGCAGCATTTGGGTGATGTGTCCTACGGAGGCCGTTGTGTTCACCGGCGCCAGCGTCGTCTGCGGTGTGCATCCCAATTTGATGGAGGCCGAGACCAAGGCCTGGCTGGAGAGCCTGGTGGAACTGCGGCGCGATCGCTTTCGCGCCCGCATCGTCGTCCCTGGGCGCGGCCCGATCACCGACAAGAGTGCGACGGAGCCGGTCTCCAATTACCTGCGCCAGATTCGCACACGGGTGCGTTCGCTGGTCCAGGCAGGGCGTCCCCGGTCGGAGGCTGCCAGCCTGGTGGCGGAGTTCCTGCCGTTGTTCCCTATCTCGGAGGAGACCCGCGACCGCACCCAACGCCGTTTGAAGACGGGTCTGGAGCGCGTTTATGAGGAGATCAAGGCGGAGCTTTCCAAAGAGGCCAAAGCGGAGAACCTGAAAGCGGTCAAAAAAGGGGAGAGGGAGGAGAAGCGCTGATGTGGGAGCCTTTGGTGGAGGTGCTACGGGGCGGGCAGGTGGAATCGTATCACTTAGGCGCCATCGCGGTGGTAGATGTGCAGGGTCGCCTGCGAGCGCATTCGGGCGACCCTGATGTTGTCACTTTCCTGCGCTCCACGGCGAAGCCGATCCAGGCGCTTTCGCTGATTGAGAGCGGCGCTGCCGATGCATTCGGTTTTGAACCGCGCCATATCGCTGTTGCCTGTGGCTCCCATAGCGGCAGCGATGCGCATGTGGAGGTGGTCCGCGATATGCTGGCGCGCATCGGCCTGGATGAGTTTGCGCTACGTTGCGGCGCCCACCGCCCTATAGATAAGGCCACAGCGGCGCGGCTGGAGGCGGCGGGCGCCTGGCCGACACCGCTGCGGCATAACTGCTCCGGCAAGCACGCAGGCATGCTGGCCCAGGCTGTCTATCGCGGCCTGTCCACCGCCGATTACCTCCATCCCCAGCATCCCGTGCAGCAAGCCATCCTTCACACCCTGGCCGGGATGGCGGGGGTGGAGGCGGCTTCAATTGTCATCGCGGTAGATGGGTGCAGTGCGCCGACGTTCGCCCTGCCCTTGCGGGCGGCGGCGTACGCTTTTGCCCGCCTGGTGCATCCTGTGGACCTGCCGCCAGAGCGGCAGGCCGCCTGCCGCCGCATTGTCATGGCCATGCAGAACCACCCGGACATGGTGGGGGGCGAGGCCAGCTTTGATACCCGTGTGATGCGCGCTTTGCCGGGCTGCCTGATCGCCAAGGGAGGAGCTGAGGGCTATCTGGGCCTGGGCCTCCTGCCCGACGCGCTTTTCCCCGGCTCGCCGGCGTTGGGGGTGGCGATGAAAGTCGCCGATGGAGATAGCCCACGCGCACGGGGGCCGGCTGCGTTCGGCCTGTTGCGCGCACTGGGGCTGCTGGATCATGAGGTGCCGCCTGAGGTGCAATCCTTCGCCCGCCTGCCGGTGTTGAATGTGCGCGAGCTCCATGTGGGGGAGGTGCGCCCCGTCGTGAAGCTGACCTGGGATCTGCCACTCAGATAAGGTTGTGGGCCGGGTCTGCCCGCCCCTGTCTATTTGCCTTTGTCTGCTGTCTGGACTGAGATCATCAAACGGCAACCCCCCCTTGCTAAGCGGTCCTAAATATGGTTAAATAACCCCACAGTGTGCAGCTTCGTGCAGGGTAATGCTATGTCTGGCAAGCAGATCCGGCTGACGACCTTGGCATCGTGTGCGGGTTGAGCATCCAAAATGGGTCCGGCGGACCTGGCGCAGGTTCTGCAGCCACTGAAGATGCTCGCCCTCGCCCAACCGAATCCGAACCTGCTCGTCGGTCTGAACACTGCCGATGATGCGGCGGTGTACCGATTAAGTGACGAGCAGGCGCTCATCGCCACGACGGACTTCTTCCCGCCGATCGTGGACGATCCCTATCAGTTCGGCGCGATTGCGGCGGCGAACGCGATGAGCGACGCCTATGCGATGGGCGGCGAGGTGCTGCTGGCCATGAACCTGGCAGCGTTCCCCGAAGACCTGGACACGAGCATCTTGCAGGAGATCCTGCGCGGCGGCGCCGAGAAGGTCTTGGAGGCTGGCGCGGTCATCGCCGGTGGGCATACGGTCACGGACCATGAGCCGAAGTATGGCCTGGCGGTCATCGGCCTGGTCCACCCGGAGCGGATTCTGACGAAAGGCGGGGCGCAAGCGGGGGACGTGTTGATCCTGACCAAGCCCCTGGGGACGGGCGTGGTGACGACGGCGCTGAAGCGCGAGCAGGCCGACCCCGCCGACCTGGAGGCGGCGGTCGCCAGTATGATGCGGCTGAACCGCGTGGCAGCGCAGGTGGCCCAGGCCATCGGCGTGCATTCGGCGACCGATGTGACCGGCTTTGGGTTGCTGGGGCATGCCCTGGAGTGCGCCGATCAGAGCCAGGTGCGCTTCCGCCTGCGGCTGGAGGCGGTCCCCTTCCTGCCAGGCGCCCGGCGCTACAGCGCGCTGCGCATGTACGCCGGCGGGTTGGGGCGCAACCGTGACTATTTCGGCCCGAGGGTGACCTTCGCGCCGGAGATTGAGCCGGCGGATCGTGCCCTGCTGTTTGACCCACAGACGTCGGGCGGCCTGCTCCTGGCGCTGGCGCCGGACCGGGCCGAGGCGTTCCAGGCGGCCTGCGCCGCGCGTGGGCAGGAGACCTGGGTCATTGGGGAGGTGATCCCCGGGTCGGGTATTGAGGTGGTAATATGAGGCCGGAGGCATCCTCATTTGAGGAGATTGAGCACACGGCGGATTGGGCCATTCGGGTGCGCGGGGCCACGTTACCCGATCTGTTCGCCAACGCCGCCAGGGCCATGTATAGCCTGGTGGTTGACCTGGGGGCGCTGCCACTGACCGAGACGCGCACGGTGGAGGTGGAGGGCGTCAGCGTGGAAGGGATGCTGGTCAAGTGGTTGAATGAGCTGCTTTACATAACTGAAATGGACCACCTGGCCTTTAGCCGCTTTCACATTGAGGCCCTGGATGCGCCGGGCGACCCGCCGGAAGGCCCTATAGGGCGGCTGCTGGCACGGGTGGAGGGCGGCCCGGCGCGTGAGTTGCGCAAATACATCAAGGCGGCCACATATCATGGCCTGAGCGTGCGGCGTGATACGGATGGTTACAGCGCTGAGATCGTGTTTGATGTGTAGGGGAGGGCCCTATGACGACACAAACTGTGATTCGTAAGCAGGACTTTCACAGGGTAGGGGAGTACATCTGGGAGCTACCCAAGACGTTTCGCTCCGATATGCGCGTGCCCGTGCGCATCTACGCCGATGAGGAATTGCTTGAGGACGCACTGGGCGATAAGAGCGTGGAGCAGGCGGTGAACGCCGCCACGCTGCCGGGGCTGGTGCGCTACGTTATCGTCATGCCGGATGTGCACCAGGGCTATGGCTTCCCCATCGGTGGCGTGGCCGCGACGGACACGGAAAGCGACGGCGTGATCTCGCCCGGCTCTATCGGCTATGACATCAACTGCGGCGTGCGTCTCCTGGGCACCCGTCTGATGCGCGAGGAGATCGCACCGTATCTGGCGGACCTGGCCACCAGCCTGTATAAGAACTGTCCCAGCGGCGTGGGCGTGGAGGGCCATGTCCCGGTGAGCAAGACGGAGTTGGACCGGGTGCTGGTGGAGGGGGCGCGCTGGGCGTTGGAGCGGGGCTTCGCCCGGCCGGAGGACTTGCAGCACACCGAGGAGTTTGGCCGCATGCCGGGGGCGGACCCGGATAAGGCCACCCCCAAGGCAAAGGAACGCGGCAAGGATCAACTCGGTACGCTGGGCGCGGGCAACCACTTCATTGAGGTGGATGAGGTCGTGGAGGTGTATGACGAGGAGGCAGCGGAACGCATGGGCCTGCGTCAGGGCCAGATCTGCGTGCAGATCCACTGCGGTTCGCGCGGCTTCGGCCACCAGATCTGCACCGACTACCTGGAACGCTTTGAGCGCGTCATCCATAAATATGGCATCCGGTTGCCCGATAAGGAGCTGATGTGCGCCCCGTTCAACTCGCCGGAGGGGCAGGACTACCTGAAGGCCATGGCCTGCGCCGCGAATTTCGCCTTCGCCAACCGCCAGGTGCTGACCTACCACATCCGGCGCAGCTTTGAGGAGACGTTTAAGGGCAAGATTAACCGCACAGAGCAGGGTGTGCCGGTCTGGGATGTGTTCCAGGTGTATGACATCGCCCACAACATGGGCAAGATTGAGGAGCATGAGGTGGATGGGCGGCGGGTGCGCGTGTGCGTGCATCGCAAGGGGGCCACGCGCGCCTTCGGCCCCGGTGCGCCGGGCCTGCCCGATGATTACAAGGGCATCGGCCAGCCGGTGCTCATCCCCGGCTCTATGGGCACGGCCTCGTTCGTGCTGTTGGGCACGCCGGGCAGCATGGCGCAGTCGTTCGGCTCCACCTGTCACGGTGCGGGGCGGGTGATGAGCCGGGCCAAGGCCAAGCGCGAGGTGCGCGGCGATGTGCTCAAGCAGCAGTTGCAGGCGCAAGGCATCCAGGTGCGCGCCGGTTCCATGCCTGGCCTGGCTGAGGAGGCGCCCATTGCCTATAAGGATGTGGACCGTGTGGTCAACGTGGTGCACCATGCGGGCATCGCCAAGAAGGTCGCCAAGCTCGTGCCGATTGCGGTGATCAAGGGGTGACGGGAAAGGGCAGAGGGCGGACAGGAGCAGTCCCTGTCCGCCCTCTGCCATCAGAAGGAGAGTGAGCAGCTCAGAACAGGCCCCATTCTGCGCCCGCGCCCTCTTCCATCATGCTCGGATCCCACATCTCCATATCCAGTTCAATGCGCGTGGGGATGCCGGCAGCGGCCTGGGCGGTCTGGCGGGCCTGCTCAATCAGCGCCGGGCCGTAAGGGCAGAAGGGCGTAGTCAAGATCATCCGGATGGTGAGACGGTCGGGCTGAAGGTCAATATTGCGGATCAGCCCCAGTTCCACGATGTTCAACCCGATCTCCGGGTCCACTACATCGCGCAGGGCCTCAAAGACTTCCCACTCTTTTGTACCAGGTTCGGGCTTGTAAGACAGAGCCATCGGATTTCCTCTAGGATTTGATCGGGAGAGTGTCGGGGGAGATAGCCTCCACCTGAATGGTGAACGTGCAGCACGAATCGCCGTTGAGCAGGCAGGTGTCTTTCTCCACGGGGGCGTCCAGCACCGTGCTGATGAGCGACTGATCAAAGCGGCACACTTCGGGATGGCGCTGGCCGATATGGAAGTACGGGCAGTTGTACTCGGTCAGGCGGTAGCCGCGTTCGGCCCGTTCCCAGCGGGCCATGAAGCCCTCTTCGCCCAGGAGGTCCACCAGCGCGGCGACGCGCTCCTCAAAGGGCAGATGGGCCAGCCGTTCGCGATAATCGGCGGCCATATCCTGGGCCATTTGGGCGAAGATAGCCTCAATGACCTGGGGCGGGATCGTGGCCTTAAGCTCCTCCAGCAGCCGGTCGGTCAGGCGCAAATAGCGATGGGGGAAGAGCTCCTCCCCAGCCTCGGTGAGGCGGAAGACCAGCGCGGGCCGTCCCACATGGCGGCGGACGGTCTGGGATTCCACCAGCCCTTCGGCCAGGAGGCCGTTCAAGTGATGGCGCACGGTCATCGGCGCCACACCGAGGTATTCGGCCAGTTCGGCGATGGTGGCCGGGCCGCGCTCTTTCAGGCGGCGCAGGATCAGTTGTCGGCTGCTCTCCATATGTGCCCTGAACATCCCCGTGTTAGTATAACACAGATTTTCACTCCTGTCAATAAATACGATTTTTATCTTATTTATGCAAATGAAGTGGGCTGCTGAGTAAGCTGATTCTGTTGCCGGAGGACTCTGTATCGGGCTAACCCCGTCTCCCGTCGGGCCTCGTGCGAGGGATAGCTTCTACTCCCCTTCCGCTTCATGCTGACGGTGAACCATCTACGCCAGCACCGCCGATTGGCGGTGCAACGCCAGGGCATCGGCTGAGATAGTGTAATGCGACCGCTTGAAGTTGGTGGAATCACCCTATTGACAGCTACCTCAAATCGTGGTAAACTGTTCACAAAAGTGAATTCACATTTGTGAACAGCCGGTGAACAGTAACCGCGATCGTATCCGACTTTTGACAGAGGTCGCCCAGGCGTATTACGAGCAGGGGCGGACCCAAGAAGAGATCGCCCGCGAGTTAGGCGTATCCCGCTCCCAAGTTTCCCATTATTTGACCGAGGCTCGGGAAATCGGGATCGTTCAGATCCGTGTCGTGAGCCCAGAAGAGCGAGCCACAGAAGTGGAGGAGCGGCTGCATCAACGCTTCCCGCACCTCAAGGAGGTGCGGGTGGCGTCCTTGTTCGGGGGAGGGTTGGAAGTGATCCGCAGGGTGATAGGACGAGCAGCCGCCGAAGTCCTGCACGAGGCTGTCTTGCCGGGGCATCGGGTGTGTATCGGCTGTGGGCGCACCCTGCGTGAAATGGTCCGGGCGCTTCGTCCACGCCCGGTAGAAAATGTCATTCTGGTCCAGGCGATGGGGAGCATCGGTCACGAAGCGCTGGATATTGACTTTGGCGAATTAGCTCGCGAGGCAGGCAAGGCCCTGGGCGCCCGTGTTTACACTATTCCCGCCCCAGCCGTCTTAGGGGCAGGCTCTGCGAAGGAATTGATTGCCTCCAACCCCCCTATCGCTGAGGCACTGAAACTGGCCCGCTCCGCCGACCTCTATATTGTCGGTCTTGGTTCTATGGAAACCGATCTCCTCTATGCCAGGGCCGGCCTTGTTCCTCCTAATGAAATGCAAATACTTCAAAGGCTCCCCATTGTAGGCGATATCTGTGGCCGCTTCTTTGACCTCTCAGGACAGGTCCACATCTCCCCCTTTGAGGAACGTATCGTCGGGATTGAATTGAGCGATCTGAAGCGGGCCAGCCTGTCCCTTGGGGTTGCCGGCGGGCCCGACAAAGTTGCGCCACTCCTGGGCGCCTTACGCGGTGGTTATATCAACGGGCTCGTCACCGACGAGCAAACGGCCTGGGCGCTATTGCGCCTGGATGAGGGATCTGCGGAAGGGAGGTGATTCTCTGGCATACCCAATTGCTCTCTTATAGGACACTTCTCGTTCCCTGGAGGAGGGTTGAGGGATGAAAAAGTCACTTTTTACTCTGGCCCTTATGGCTGCTGTCCTCAGCCTGGGCGCCTGCGCACCGGCAACGCCAATAGCGCCAACGCCCATGCCCGTGACACCGACCACAGTGCCGCCCACGCCTACAACGATCACGTGGGGCACTCCAACAATTCTAACGGACCGCATGGGTACCGCCGACGATCTGGCTGTCACCCCAGACGAGATCACGGCAGCCAGGGCACATCTGGGAGATAGCTTCGTCGGCATTATCCCCTGCACCCTGGCCACTGAATATCGCTTCACCGCAGCGGACTCCGCCCGCAAGGCATTGGAAGGGTATGGCTTAAAGGTGCAACTTGTTGATCCCGAAGCCAGACCCGAAAAACAGATCTCGGCGATTGAGAACTTCACCGCTGCTGGGGCCAAGGTCGTCGTTATTTGTGTCCTTGATCCCAAAGTGCTCCAATCTGCCTTAAGGGAGGCTGCCGACAAGGGCGTCTTCATCGTCCAATACGCTGGGCGGGAGTCAGCCTTCAATGGGATCAGCATTTCTATTGAGGATGCTGATCTGGGCTACGCCGCAGGGGAGTACGCTGGCAAGCTCATTAAAGAGGAGTTGGGGGGCAAGGCGAACGTGGCTATCCTGGACTATCCTGACCTCCCCAATGTGGTGATCCGGGCAGATAACATAGAGAAGGCCCTGCTTCAGCAAGCCCCTGAAGCGACGATCGTAGGGCGCTTCCTGGGAGGTGTCCAGGAATACGGCTTGAAGTCCATGGAGACGGCTCTCCAGGCTCACCCGGAGATCAACGTGGTGGTCAGTATCAACGATGCCGGCGCTTATGGTGCCCTTCAGGCTCTGGAGGCTGCTCGGAAAGACCCCCAAAAGACCATCATTGTGGGGATTGACGCTGAGAAGAAAGCCCTGGAGTTGATCAAGCAGGGCGGCATGTACCGAGGTACAGTGGATACTCAGCCAGCCAAAACCGGCGAGATGGTTGCTCAGGGGGTCGTAAAGATCTTGGCCGGTGCCACTGTCCCACGGGATATTAAGGTGCCGGTCAAAGTCATCACCCGAGCAGACCTGCCATAGGGAATATCTACACTGAAGAGGTCCCTTTCCCACTCCGCTCCCTTCCCCTTCCTTTGAGGCTTTAGTAAGGAGGGGGAGGGAGCGGGGGAAAGGGGATTGGGCCAGGGAGAGGAGTCTATGAACCTGACACAGAGGCTGACCCGCGAGCGCGGCCTGGACTTCCTCAGCGAAAATAGCTTCATTGTTATTTTCCTGTTATGGTGCTTGTTCCTCTCCCTCAGCACATCGGCCTTCCTGACCCTGCCCAACCTGATGATCGTTCTGCGGCAAGCTTCTATCGTCGGCATCGTCGCTATCGGCGAGGCCCTTATTGTCCTATCGGGGGCGGGTATGGATGTCTCGCTGGCCTCTATTCTGGGGCTGAGCGGTGTGCTGGTAGCCAGCAGCATGGTGAATGGTGGCATGTCGCCCCTGATCGCCCTTGTGATTGGCTTGGCCGTCGGAGGGGCGGTGGGCTTATTGAATGGCCTTTTGGTCACCCGGATGCGCATCAATGGGATTATCGTCACATTGGGGATGATGTATGCGTTGGAGGGGGTAGCCTTCATCTATACAAGGGGACAGACTATCTTTGGGCCGGCCTTACAGCAGTTGGCACCCCTCTCACGCGGTTACCTGGGCCCGATTCCAGTGCCGGTGCTGCTTCTTTTCGTCTCCTATGCCGCTGCTTACTATATCTTGAACTATACCGTCTTTGGCGCGCATCTCTATGCGATAGGAAACAATGAACGGGCAAGCTGGCTAGCGGGTATCCACGTGGACCGCCTGCGCTTAATTGGGTATGTAACTGCCGGGCTTCTGGCCGGGTTCGGTGGTGTGATGCAGTCTGCCCGCATGGGCTCTGCCACCGGCGGCATGGGCGCCGAGTTCCTCTTTCCCGTCTTGACCGCAGTTATCTTGGGGGGCGTGAGTTTGGGCGGGGGGCGTGGGAAAATTGAACGTGTCCTTATCGCTGCTGTGTTTCTTACTACGATCAACAACGGGCTGATTCTTCTCAATGTTTCCATCTACGCTCAAAAGATCATCTCAGGCGTGATTCTGATCGTGGCATTGTCGCTGGATCGCCTGAGAAGGACTGTCTGAGGTTGGCTACCGGCATATGAGCGTTAAGCTGGAGTTCCGCGAGATCAGTCGAGCCTTTCCTGGGGTGCAGGCGCTGGAGCGCATCTCCTTTGCCCTGGAGGCCGGTGAGGTTCACGCTCTGGTGGGCGAGAACGGCGCGGGCAAGTCCACCCTGATCAAGATCGTCTCAGGTGCACTCCAGGCCGACAGCGGGGAAATGCTTCTGGATGGCCGGCCCTACCGCCCGCATACCCCCAGGGATGCTTTGGCCGCCGGCGTTTCCACCATCCACCAGGAGTTGAACTGGCTGCCGGGACGCAATGTCATGTTTAACATCCTGCTAGGTCGTGAGCCGCGTCTGCCTGGCGGCAGGTTGGATTTCGCCAAAATGCGTCAGGTCTCCACTGAGATCCTGCGCACACTCCACGCCGAAGCGATTTCTCTGGATGCCCCTGCCGAGGCCCTTAAGATTAGCCAGAAGCAGATCCTGGAGATCGCGCGCGCACTGCTACAAAATAGCTCCTTGCTGGTAATGGACGAGCCGACCGCTGCACTCAACCCAGAAGAGCAAGAGGCTCTCTTCAAAGTTATAGAAGCGCTCAAGGTGCGCGGATTAACGATCTTGTATGTCACCCACCGTCTGGAGGAGGTGTTCCGGCTGGCCGACCGTGTCACGGTCCTGCGAGATGGTCGTTGTGTGAGCAGTGCTCCGGTCAGCCAGATCAGCGCGGATAAGCTGATTAGCGACATGATCGGACGGCAATGGGCAGGTGCTTTTCCTCCGCACAACCTGAATCTAGGTCCACCTATACTGACAGTCACCAGGCTAAGTGCCAAAGGGGCTTTCCATAATGTCTCCTTCACACTACGGGCTGGAGAAGTCTTGGGCGTGACTGGACTGGCCGGATCCGGCAAGGAGGCCTTAGGGCGGGCTCTTTTCGGAGCGCATTCATTAGATAGCGGTGAGATTCACATTACGGGAGTAGGGCGGGTCTCATTACCGTTTTCTCCCGCCATGGCCATTAAGTATGGTATCGCTTATATCCCCGACGACCGTAAAGTGGAGGGGATCATTCTACCCCTTTCAGTCAGCCGAAACATCTCTTTACCTGTGCTGGATCAACTCTCTACCTGGATAGGGCACATCCGCCGAGGCAGGGAGGCCCAACTGGCCCAGACCTGGGTGGCTCGCCTGAAGATCAGAACCCCTCGCTTGAATCAGATCTGCCAGAGCCTGAGCGGCGGCAACCAACAGAAAGTTGCCTTGGCCAAATGGTTGGCCTCCCAGGCTCGCGTGTTGATTCTGGCTGAGCCTACCCAAGGGATTGACGTAGGGGTAAAGTTTGAACTCTACCAACTTATCGCCGACCTCTCTCGGCGAGGAGTAGGCATTATTCTGATCTCTTCTGAATTACCGGAAATTTTAGGCCTTAGTCACACTGTCCTGGTGATGCGAGACGGTGAAGTCGTTGCTCAACTGGCGGGAGAGAGCAGCCATGGTGAGATCATCTTGCGTTATGCCTTGGGCCAGGAGGTTCGTTCCTGACCAGCGCTGCCCTTAGACCTGTTTTAGGCAGCTCAATTTGTTAAGGGGGAAAACCATGACACAAAGACCGGAACAGGCAGGGATAGAACCGCGAAAGGATTGGCATTGGTTGGACGAACGGGGCGAGCGGGCAGTTGAAGCTACAGGAGAGTATCCTGTGATGTACATCGCCCTGGGCTCCGAACCTAAAACCTCCCATCCTTTCAATCTCTACCGTGATATTATGAGTATTCCCCAGGCGCTTCGGGATACGTTCAACACCATTCCCGAAACAGTGGCCGCGATCGCTGACCAGATTGTCCAACGCGGGCTGAAGCGCATCATTGGCGTTGGCCTGGGGACCTCTCAGTTTGTGGCTATAGGCGCAGTTGCTGCCCTGGGCAACTTTGCTGGTTGGGATGCGGATCAGGCAGATGCTGGCGAGTTCCTGATCAGCCAACGTCATTGGGACCTGTCCCACTCAGCCTTCCTGGTCTTCTCTGGCAGCGGACGGACAGTGGATTCCAACCGTGCAGCGGAGAAAGCCCGTGCTGGCGGCGCTTATACTGTGGCTATCGTCTCTGTTCCGCATGCACCCCTCACGCGCATCACCGATGCAGCGATCGTCTGCCAGGGCGGCTTTGATACAGGGGGCTCTGATACCTTCCACTATGCCACCCGGCTGGCTGCGGCGATTTTGCTCGCGATTGAGTTGGGGGAGAGGGCCGATCCTAAGCGCCATGACTTCGCTGCGTTGCGGCAACAGCTCTACAGCATACCCGATTGGCTCGAAGCGCACATTGAGGAACTGGACGGTCGCTGTCGTAGCATCGCCCGCCAATATAAATATGCCCGCAGTATCCTAACTGTGGGCGGCGGGCCCAACCTGGCCACGGCTGAGGAAGCGGCGCTGAAGTTTGATGAGATGGCCCACATCCCCGCTAAGGCAATGTGTCCTGACCGCCACATTCATGGCGCTATTGGCCTGACGGATGAACGTATCGTGACCCTTCTCATTGCGCCACACGGGCGATCCTATCCCTGGCTACGCCAAGTCGCTCAGGCGACTGTCGGACTGAAGACACCTTCTATCGGCTTCGTCACCGAGGACGACGATGACATCGCGAGGATGATGGATTACGTCGTTCGTTTGCCTGCGGTAGATGAGACCATCTTTACCATTCCGGCAGCCTTCCCAGCGCAACTTCTGCCCTACTACTGCGCAGTGGAGCAAGGGAATATCAACCCGGACTGCCAACGTTCCAATATCCCCCGCTATGCCCGCGTGTGGATGCAACTCTTTCCACCGGGCACCCATTAGGTACATGCAGAGCCATGCGGCTTTTCCTGGGCACGATTGGAAGGAGGAAAACATGAAGCACCAATGGGATATCGTGGCTGTAGGTACACTCAATGTGGACCTGATCATTATTGGCGAGGCTCCTAGAGATATGGAGGTGCTGGCGCAGTGGCTCGGCCCCTCATTGGTAGAGTTGACCGCGGCTGGGTCTGTGGGGTACTGCGCAGTAGCCCTGGCCCGGCTGGGTTTGCGCGTGAGTCTGCTCTCATCCGTAGCTGATGACATCTTTGGCCACTGGATACTCCGACAACTCAACGTTGAGGGTGTGGACACGCAGATGGTCACGATGGAGAGCGGACAACAATCCGGCATCGGTATCTATATTCTCCTATTTGGTAGCCGGAAACGCCCTTTGACCGGCCGTTTGGCCACCCATGCCCCTTGGCCGGAGGAGCTTTTACCGACTCAAGAGGAGCACCTGCGCCAGGCGCGTTTGCTGCACTGCGGCGGCTACCTGCATTACCCCCAACGGTGGGGCACGCCTACCGAGAAGCTCTATCAGAAGGCCAAAGGGTATGGCCTGATCACCTCTGTAGATACCCAGTTCCCCCTGGTGCCGGTAGAGGGGACGTGGATGCCTCTCTTTGGCAACCTGCTGTCCTATGTGGATGTTATTTTCTGCGATGAATCGGAGGCACAGGCCATCACAGGTGCCTCCCATCTAGAAGACGCAGCGACGACCTTAATATCAGCCGGTCCTCGCTTAGCAGTCATCAAGCAAGGGGCGCAGGGGGCGCTGTTGGCGACACGGGATCAGATCATCCACCAGCCAGCCCTCCCAGTGGAGGAGGTCACCGACACCATTGGCGCTGGCGATGCCTTTGACGCCGGTGTCCTTTATGGCATCCTGGCCGGCTGGGAGCTATCACGGACAGCGCGATTCGCTACCGCTGTGGCGGCACTCACCCTGAAAGGTGTGGGAGGTAGCCAAACCGCCCCGACTTTGGCGGAGGTAGAGGCATTTCTGGCCCGCTAGAATCACGCGGGGCCCCCTATGCTCGTACTTTCATGATGAAAAATCTAAACGATCTGGTTCAGACTCTTATCCACTTGCGTGAGAGCGGCCAGGCACAGATCACCCTGCTTGCAGTCTGCCCGAATTCTGAGGCCGTGTTGGAGGCGGCTGTGCGAGTTGCTGCTCACAACAATACCCCTTTGCTTTTCGCCGCCACACTTAACCAGGTAGACCGGGACGGGGGCTACACGGGCTGGACACCAGCGCAGTTTGTGTCTAAGTTGCGCGCTCATGCCAGACGATATGCCTGGGAAGGCCCGCTCTATCCCTGCCTTGACCACGGCGGTCCATGGCTCAAAGACTCGCACACCTTAGAAGGCCTCCCCTACGAGGCGACCATGACGGAGGTCAAGCGCAGCCTGACCGCCTGCCTGGAAGCAGGCTACCAACTGCTTCATATTGACGCGACCGTGGATCGGTCTCTCCCGCCTGACCAAGCCATCACAGTTGAGACCGTTGTCGCGCGCACCCTTGATTTGATCACCTACGCCGAATCCGAACGAAGGCGTCTTGGCCTGCCGCCAATCGCTTACGAGGTGGGCAGTGAGGAGGTGCACGGTGGGCTGGTGGATTTCGCCAGATTTGAGGACTTCCTCCACAACCTACGTGCCGGGTTGGAAGCGCGCGGGCTCAGTCATGCCTGGCCTTGCTTTATCGTAGCTCAAGTGGGCACCGATCTGCATACGACAACCTTTGACACCACAGTCGCGCGCCGCCTGTATACAGCCGTCGCGCCCTGGGGCTCTCTAATCAAAGGGCACTACACGGATTGGGTTCAGAATCTGGCAGATTACCCGGCTACCGGCATGGGTGGAGCCAACGTCGGCCCTGAGTTCACGGCTGAAGAGGTTTTAGCCCTGAAGGATCTAGTGAGCAAGGAGGAGATGTTATGCCGTTATCGCCCTGGTCTGATCCCCTCTCGGTTTATGACCATCCTTGAACAAGCGGTCGTCGCTTCGGGCCGCTGGCGAAAATGGCTCCAGCCGGAGGAGCAGGGAATGGCATTCCATGAACTCCCTGCAGAACGTCGCGCTTGGCTAGTGCAGACGGGCGCTCGTTATGTCTGGAATACACCGGCTGTTGTCACTGCTCGCCAGCAACTCTACGCTAATCTGATGCACGTCATGCCTGATCCCCATGCTTACGTCGTGGAACGAATCGCCCGCGCTATTGACAAATACATCCATGCTTTTCATCTATTTGATTCTCTAACACTGTTGGGGTAAGCACAACCGGGCGGATGTATCTTTGACCTGCTCCAGGTAAAGGGCAGGCGGGTTGGCGTATCCACAGGTTCCCACGTGCTGCTGACATGCCGCCGTCCAGGGCAGATGCACCCAGCCCCCTGAAGAGCAACCGCGCCACGCGCCATTTGAGTAAATATGATTTTTATCTTATTTATTGACACTTCCGGCGAGGTGTGGTATAATCGGGTTACCAATCCTGGAAGGAGCAACCGCGTATGGGTTCTGTGTTGGAGATCCGTAACCTCCATGTCAGTGTGGAAGGCAAGCCGATCCTGAAAGGCGTTAACCTGACCGTCAAGCAGGGCGAGATCCACGCCCTGATGGGCCCGAACGGTTCGGGCAAGAGCACCCTGGCGTACACGTTGATGGGACACCCACACTATCATGTGGACGCCGGGCAGATCATCTTTAAGGGGATCGATCTGGTGGAACTGGGGCCGGATGAGCGCGCCCGATTGGGGCTGTTCCTGGCCTTCCAGTACCCCGTCGCTGTGCCGGGCGTCAGCGTGGCGAACTTCTTGCGCAGTGCCATCAACGCACGGCGCAAGGCGCTGGACCCGGAGGACAAAGGCATCCCCGTCCCGGAGTTCCGTAAGCTGCTGAAGGAGAAGATGGCGCTTTTGGAGATGGACCCCGCCTTCGCCGGGCGCTATCTGAACGATGGCTTTTCCGGCGGCGAGAAAAAGCGCGCCGAGATCCTGCAACTGGCGATCCTCCAGCCGGAGATCGCCATCCTGGATGAGACCGACTCCGGCCTGGATATTGACGCGCTGCGCACCGTCGCCAACGGCGTGAACGCGCTCGCCGGGCCGAACCTGGGCATGCTGGTGATCACCCACTACCAGCGCATCTTGAACTACATCAAGCCCGATTTCGTCCATGTCATGTTCCAGGGGCGCATCGTGGAGAGCGGCGGGCGCGACCTGGCGCTTGAACTGGAAGAGCGTGGCTATGACTGGATCCGCGCCCGGCATCAAGCCGAGCTGGAGGAGGCGTAAGGGCAGTGGCTGAGCGACCTGTTCTGGATATCAACGTTGAATATGAGAGGAAGTATGGCTTCCGCGACCCGGAGGCCTATGTCTTCAAGGCGCGCAAGGGGCTGGACCGGCAGGTGGTGGAGGAGATTTCCGCGATCAAGGGCGAGCCGGACTGGATGCGCCAGTTCCGCTTGAAGGCGCTGGACATCTTCCTGCAGAAGCCCATGCCCACCTGGGGCGGCGACCTGTCGGGCATTGACTTTGACGACATTTACTATTACATCAAGCCCACCCCCCGTTCTGAGGATCAATGGGAGGATGTACCGGACTATATCAAGAAGACCTTTGACCGGCTGGGCATCCCCGAAGCCGAGCGCAAGTTCCTGGCGGGCGTGGGGGCGCAGTATGAGTGCCTGGCCGGCGATGCGCGCGTGTACACGGCGCGCGGGCCTGTTCCCATCCGAGATGTGCAGCCAGGGGACGTCGTCGTCTCGTGGGACGAGGAGACCAATCGGCTGATCCCCTCCCGTGTTAAGGCGACAGCCGCTAAGGGCGAGCGCGAGGTCTTTGAGGTGCGCGCAGGCGCGCACACGATCAAGGCGACGTCAACCCATCCGTTTTTGGTCCTGGACTATGAACGCGCGCCGGGGAAGCAGCGTGGACGCTATCGCCGCATGTGGAAGTATTTGTATGAACTTCAGCCGGGTGATCTCATCGCGGTGGCCAAGCGACTGCCTGAGATAGGACAGGCGCACACATTGTCCCAACCGCAGGTGAAGACGCACGTCATCGGGCGTAATCAGTCTGTGGAATACCCCCTTGATATTTCCGGACGCTATAACCCTGTCTCGCTCCCTGAGCAGACATCTGCCGACCTGATGTGGTGGTTGGGGCTATATGTTGGGGACGGCTTTATTCACCGCCAGAACGGGGCGGATAAGGCGCGCGTTGAGTTTGCCCTCCCGGCCTCTGATGAACCCCTGCGTGCTGAACTGGCCCGCGTCACGTCTGACCTCTTTAGCTTGCCTGCGACCCATGGCCAGCCGGACCGAATGACTGTAGGCTCGACGATTGTAGCGCGTTACCTGGAGGTCAATGGTTTCGCTGGTGATGCCCATACCAAGCGCGTCCCGGGCTGGGTATTCACGCTGCCTCAGGAGCAGATGCTGGCCTTCCTGGGAGGCTATATAGACGCGGATGGGTACGTCCGTGACAGCGCTAAGAACCACGATATCGTTCTGACCAGCGTCAATAAACCGCTATTGGAAGATATCAAGGCGTTAAGCGCGCTATGTGGCCTGACGACCTCTGAGATTCATCGCTTTGAGTCCAGGCATCCGTTCAATGAAAACCGAACTATCGTCGGGTATCGCCTGCAAATCAGCGGCGATTTTGAGCGGGTGGGCAGCCGGTCTCCGCAACGAACAGCGCGCTTGAGTAAGCGCAAGTACCATCATAATCACTCCAGTGCGCACGGAACAACATTCCGTACCCACACAAATGAATTCCTCGGCTTCGTCAGGGTTGATGCGATCACGCCGGCTGGGGTTGAAGCTGTCTATGACATTGAAGTTGAAGGGCCGCATAACTTCGTTGCCGAGGGCCTGATCGTGCACAACTCTGAGGTCGTGTACCATAACGTGCGCAAGGACCTGGAGGCCAAGGGCGTCATCTTCCTGAGCACGGACGATGCCGTGAAGCAGTATCCCGACCTGGTGAAGCAGTACTTCGGGACGATTGTGCCCCCCGCTGACAACAAGTTTGCTGCGCTTAACTCAGCCGTGTGGAGTGGCGGCTCGTTCATCTATGTGCCGCCGGGCGTCCATGTGGAAATGCCGCTTCAGGCCTATTTCCGCATCAACGCCCAGAACATGGGCCAGTTTGAGCGCACGCTGATCATCGTGGATGAGGGCGCCTATGTGCACTACGTGGAGGGGTGCACCGCGCCGATCTACTCCAGCGACAGCCTGCACTCGGCGGTGGTGGAGATCATCGTCAAGCGCGGCGCCCGCTGCCGCTACACGACCATCCAGAACTGGTCCACCAACGTGTATAACCTGGTGACCAAGCGGGCTGCAGCATATAGTGATGCAACAATGGAATGGGTTGACGGGAATTTAGGCAGTAAGCTCACAATGAAGTACCCGAGCATCTACCTGATGGAGCCGGGGGCGAAGGGGGAGGTGTTGTCCATCGCCTTCGCCGGGCCGGGCCAGCACCAGGACGCCGGCGGCAAGGTCATCCACGGCGCGCCCTACACCAGTTCGCGCATCATCTCCAAGTCCATCAGCAAGGGCGGCGGGCGCACCAGCTACCGCGGCCTGTTGAAGGTCTATAAGGGCGCGCACGGAGCCAAGTCGCACGTCGTCTGCGACGCGCTCTTGCTGGACCCCCAGTCGCGCTCCGACACGTACCCCTACATTGAGATTGACGAGGACAACGTGACCATCGGCCACGAGGCCACAGTCAGCAAGGTGTCGGACGAGCAACTCTTCTACCTGATGAGCCGCGGGCTGAGCGAGCCGGAGGCGGCGACCATGATCGTGAGCGGCTTCATTGAACCTCTGGTCAAGGAACTGCCGATGGAGTACGCCATTGAGATGAACCGGCTCATCCAGTTGCAGATGGAAGGGTCCATCGGATAAGGCGCCCGTGTCAGACGCCAAACACGCGATTGGGGGGCGGTTGTGTCTGCCCCCCATTTCATGGAATGCAGGAGGGAGAGGTTGACTGAGGTTGTTCAACGGGAAACCGGAGTGCGTGCCCTGGATGGCAGGGGCTTTTCGCGCTCCCTGGTGGAGGAAATTTCGGCGCGAAAAGGGGAGCCGACGTGGATGCTGGAGCGCCGCCTGGCGGCCTGGGAGGTCTTTGAGCGCACGCCCTGGCCCACGTTGAAGGATGAGGACTGGCGGCGCACCGACATCCGCCCGCTCAAGTTCGCTGAGATCATACCCTATGTGCCTGGGCCGAATGGCGTCCGGGCGCGGGAGACGATCCCTGCTGAATATCTCAGTGAACTGGCCGATGCTGAGCAGGGCGGATTCCTGATCCAGGTGAACTCCGACCCCGGCTACCGCGAGTTGAAGGCCGAACTGGCGCAGCAGGGCGTGATCTTCATGGATATGGATACCGCCGTGCGTGAGTACGGCGACCTGGTGCGCGAATACTTTATGACCCGCGCGGTCCTGCCGGAGCAGGGCAAGTTCGCCGCGCTGCACGGGGCGTTCTGGCAGGGGGGGACATTCATTTATGTTCCCGCTGGGGTGGAGGTGGCGCTGCCGCTGCATAGCCTGGTCTGGGCAGATCAGCCCTGGGCGGGCCTGTTCGCGCACACGCTGGTGATCCTGGCCGAGCGGGCCAGGCTGACGTTGGTCCATGAGGTCGCCTCGCCCACGCTCAGCGGTGTCCAAGGCTTGCATGTTGGGGCGACGGAGTTGTTCATCGGCCCGGCGGCCCAGCTCAAATATGTCTCGCTGCAGAGCTGGGGGCGGCATATGTTCAACTTCACCCACGAACGGGCGCGGCTGGAACGCGACGCCACCCTGGACTGGATCGTGGGGGCGATGGGCAGCCGCCTGACCAAGTCGTATATGGACATTGAGCTGGATGGGCAAGGCTCTACGGCGCGGATGAGCGGGCTGTTCTTCACCGACGATGATCAGCACCTGGACCACGACACGCAGCAGAACCACAACGCGCCCCATACCACCAGCGACTTGCTGTTCAAAGGCGCGCTCCTGGACCGTTCGCGCTCGGTCTGGCAGGGCATGATCCGCGTCGCACCGGGCGCGCAACGGACGGACGGCTATCAGGCGAACCGCAACCTGGTGCTCAGTGAAGGCGCACGGGCCGATTCCATCCCGGGGCTGGAGATCATGGCTGACGATGTGCGTTGCACGCACGGCTCCACCGTCGGCCAGATTGACGAGGAGCATGTTTTCTATCTGATGAGCCGGGGGTTGACGCGACGGGAGGCCGAGCGGCTGATCGTAGAGGGGTTCTTCCTGGAGGTGTTGGAACGCATTCCGTTTGAGGGCTTGCGTGAGCGACTGGGGCGTGATATTGCACGCAAGTTAGGATTCTAGGGTATAAGGGCGCAGCGGCGCTGCGCCTTGAAGGCCAAAGGAGGGGACGGACATGAACGAGAAGGGATATGCGCATCCAGAGGCGGTGGTCACCACGGCCTGGGTAGCCGATCACCTGAACGATCCCAATGTCCGGATCGTGGAGTCGGATGAGGATGTGCTGCTGTATGAGCAAGGGCACATCCCCGGCGCGGTCAAGATTGACTGGGTCGGCGACCTCAATGACCGCGTGCGGCGCGATTACCTCAGCCGCGCCGACTTTGAGCGGCTGATGTCGGAGAAGGGCATCAGCAACGACACCACCGTGGTGTTCTATGGGGATAAGAACAACTGGTGGGCCTGCTATGCCTTCTGGGTGTTCCAACTGTTCGGCCACACGAACGCCAAGGTCATGGATGGGGGGCGGCAGAAGTGGCTAGAGGAAGGCCGCCCGCTGACCAGGGAGGTGCCGAGCTATCCGAGGACGACATATCGTGCCCCGGAGCGGGCCGATTACAAGATCCGCGCCTTCCGCGATCAGGTGATGCAGCACGTGCTCAACCGGCAGCCGCTGGTGGACGTGCGCTCGCCTGCCGAGTATACGGGTGAACTGATCCACATGGAGAACTACCCTCAGGAAGGGGCCTTGCGCGGCGGGCATATCCCCGGCGCGAAGAACATCCCCTGGGGGCGGGCGGTGAACCCGGACGGCACCTTCAAGACGGCGGAGGAGTTGCGGGCGATCTACGAGCAGGAGCAGGGGCTGTCGCCTGACCAGAATATCATCGCCTACTGCCGCATCGGTGAGCGCTCGTCGCACACCTGGTTTGTGCTCACGTATCTTTTGGGGTATCCTAGTGTGCGCAACTACGATGGCTCGTGGACCGAGTGGGGCAACCTGGTGGGCGCGCCGATTGAGAAACCATAGCGTATCACGTCTCACGGGCGCGTGATGCGTGATACCCACTAGCGATGGACAGACAAGAGCAACTGGAGTTCATCCTGGACCACTATGAGAACCCGCGCAATCGCGGCCCGCTGGCGTCACCGGACATTGTGATGAAGGGCGGCAACCCCGGCTGCGGGGACATCGTGACGCTCTATGTCAGGCTGGGCGGGGATGAGCGTATCTCTCAGATCACTTTTGAGGGCGAAGGCTGCACGATCAGCCAGGCGGCGGCCTCTATGCTCACGGAGTTGGCCCTGGGCAAGTCGCTGGCGGAGGTGGAGGCGATGAACGCCGCCGACTTTGTGGAGGCCTTGGGGCGCGAAATCGTGATCAACCGGCTGCGTTGTGCCACCCTGGCGCTCAACACGCTGAAAGCCGCAGAGAAGAAATATCGCGCCGGCCAACAGGCGCGCTCTGCGGCCGAGGCAGCAGTGGAGAACTTCTAGTAAGGACAGAAGACGGAGAACGAAGGACTGAACCGGGCGTAGGGGCGAGGCCGGCCTCGCCCCTACCGGGCCATCCTCTGTCAGTTTCCTTAGCTAAAGCAAGCATGTTAGACGTAACCGCTATCCGCCGCGACTTCCCCATCCTGAACCAGGTGCATCACGATGATGTGCCGCTGGTGTATCTGGATAACGCCGCCACCTCGCAAAAGCCCGAGTGCGTGATTCGCGCCCTGGATGCGTATTACCGCACGTACAACGCCAACATCCATCGCGGCATCCACAAGCTGGCGGAGGCGGCGACGGCGGCCTATGAGGGCGCGCGTGAACGCGTGCGTGCCTTCATCAACGCGGCCAGCCCTCGCGAGATCATCTTCACGCGCAACACGACAGAGGCCATCAATCTGGTCGCGCATAGCTGGGCGCGCGCCAATTTGCGGGAAGGCGATGTGATCGTCCTGAGCGAGATGGAGCACCACTCCAACCTGGTGCCCTGGCAGATGCTGGCCGCCGAGCGCGGCGTCCGCCTGGAGTTTATTCCCATCACCGAGGACGGTCACCTGGACTTGGCTGCGTTTGACCGCCTGCTGGAGCTTCAGCCCAGGCTGGTGTCTGTCGTGCACATGTCCAACGTGCTGGGGACCATTAACCCGATCGCCGAGATTGTGGCGCGGGCACACGCGGCGGGGGCGGTGGTGCTGGTGGATGGGGCGCAGAGTGTGCCGCATCTGCCGGTGGACGTGCGGGCGTTGGACTGCGATTTCCTGGCCTTCTCCGGGCACAAGATGTGCGGGCCGACCGGCATCGGCGTGCTCTATGGCAAGCGGGCGCTGTTGGAGGCCATGCCCCCCTTCCTGGGCGGCGGCGCTATGATCAAGCGCGTCTATCTGCGCGAGTTCCGCCCCAACGACCTGCCCTGGAAATTTGAGGCGGGCACACCGGCCATTGCCGAGGGTATTGGCCTGGGGGTGGCGGTGGATTACCTCAGCAAGCTGGGGATGGCCGAGGTGCACGCGCACGAGCAGGCGATTGTGCGCTACGCGATGGAACAGTTGAGCGAGATCAAGGGGTTGCGCATTTTAGGCCCGTCGGCCAACGAGCGGGGCGGCGTGGTGGCCTTCACGGTGGAGGGCATCCATCCGCACGACATCTCCCAAGTGCTGGATCGCGATGGGATCGCTATCCGCGCCGGGCACCACTGCTGTATGCCACTCCACGACCGGCTGGGCATTGTGGCTTCGGCACGCGCCAGCTTTTACGTGTATAATACGGAGGAGGAGGTTGACCTTTTGGTTCGCAGCCTGTACCGGGCGATGGACCTGTTCGGGGTGTGAGGGATATGGCCATGACAGCGATCCAAGCTGAGGCGCACGCCAGGCCAGCGCCAGCGATCACCTATCCGGAGAGGGATGGTAAACCTGTGGCGGAGATGGATACGCAGTCTGGGAGGGGGGCAAAGGGCCGGATGTGGTCTTTGAGATCACCTCTCGTTCCACGCGCCGCGAGGACCTTGGGGAGAAGAAGCTGATTTATGCCGACCTGGGCGGGCTGAGCTTGACCGCTTGCGGGGAGGGGCACCGGCGGAGTCATGACTTTCTCTGGCTATGGATGATCTTTACCGCGAACTGATCCTGGACCATTATAAAAACCCACATAACTACGGCACGCTTGAACCGGCGGATATTTCCTACGAGGATGACAACCCACTGTGTGGTGACCGGATTCGCATAGACATCCGTCTAGACAACCACAACCGCGTCAGCGAGGTGCGCTTCAGCGGCAAGGGCTGCGCCATCAGCCAGGCGTCCGCCTCCATGCTGACCGACGAGATCAAGGGGAAGACGCTAGAGGAACTGCGGCACTTTGACAAGCAGGACCTGCTGGACCTGCTGGGCATCCCCTTAAGCCCGGCGCGGCTGAAGTGTGCCCTCCTGGCGCTGAAAGTGCTTAAGGCCGGCGCCTATGGGTTGACCGCCTGGCCCGGAGAGGAGGAATAGTCGGAGCAATGACGAACTGGATCAAGGTGGCCGAGATCGGCGAGATCGGCCCAGGAGAGCGCAAGTTTTTTGATATTGACGGTGAACCGGCGGCGCTGTTCAACGTGGATGGGCAGTACTATGCTATCGCCGACGTGTGCACACATGACGATGGGCCCGTGGCCGAGGGCGTTCTGGATGGGTATGCCATTGAATGCCCCCGGCACGGCGCCCGCTTTGATATCCGCACCGGCGCAGTGCTCTCCTTCCCGGCCATCGTGCCCATCCCGGTTTATCAGGTGAAGGTGGAGGAGGACGGGATTTACGTCGCACGCCCCTGATGCTGGGCATACGTAATAGTGGCCTTATGGCCGCGCTGCCTGGCCGACAGCATAACGCTGTCGGCTTTTCGTATCCTGCGAATTGGTGTAGAATAAATAATTACCGGGCCGCTGTCGCCTGCACGACCGGCCCGGCTGTCATACCCATGAAAGGGGCGTCCGATCATGTCCTTAGGGCGTGCGATTTTGTGCATCATCTTCCCACCCCTGTCCGTGCTTGACCGGGGCTGTGGGACGGTTCTGGTGGTGCTCGCCTTGACCTTAGCGGGTTGGGTGCCGGGCGCGATTGCCGCCTTGTTGCTCAACTACCTGGCGAGCCAGAGATAACCACCATACATCCTAAGTGTGAGGAGGGAAAGGTAACGATGAAGAAGTGGGTCTATATGTTCTCGGAAGGGAACAAGGACATGCGCGATCTCTTGGGCGGTAAGGGCGCAGGCGTGGCCGAGATGACCCGCGCCGGCCTGCCGGTGCCGCCGGGCTTCACTATCACCACCGAGGCTTGTAACGCCTACTTCGCCGCGGGCAAGCGCCTGCCTGAAGGCTGCTGGGAGCAGGTACTGGACGCGTTGAAGAAGGTGGAGGAGCAGACCGGCAAGAGGTTCGGTGATCCGGAGAACCCCTTGCTGGTGTCAGTGCGTTCGGGCGCGAAATTCTCCATGCCGGGCATGATGGATACTGTGCTCAATATCGGCCTGAACCCGCAGACGTTGCAGGGCCTGGCGCGGCTCACCCACAACGAGCGCTTCGCCTATGACGCTTATCGCCGCCTGATCCAGATGTTTGGCCGCATCGTCAAGGGTATCCCCGGCGAGAAATTTGAGCGCATCCTGGATGAGTACAAGCAACGCACAGAGGGCAAGCAGGATGTGGACCTGACGACGGACATGCTCAAGGATATCGTCCGCGATTTTAAGGCCCTGTATAAGCAGGAGTTGGGCGAGGATTTCCCCGATGACCCCTACGAGCAATTGCGCCAGGCGATTGAGGCGGTGTTTGGCTCGTGGTTCGGCAAGCGCGCTGTGGATTACCGCAACTTCCATAAGATCCCACACGACCTGGGGACAGCGGCTAATGTGCAGATGATGGTCTTCGGCAATATGGGCAATGACTCGGCCACGGGCGTGGCCTTCACCCGCAACCCGGCCACAGGCGAGAAGGAACTCTACGGGGAGTACCTGACGAACGCCCAGGGGGAAGATGTCGTCGCCGGCATCCGCACGCCGAAGCCGCTCTCTGAGCTTAAGCATGAGATGCCAGAGGTGTATCGCCAGTTTGAGCGGGTGGCCGAGATGTTGGAGCGGCACTATCGCGATGTCCAGGACCTGGAGTTCACCATTGAGCGCGGCAAGCTGTGGATGCTCCAGACGCGCACGGGCAAGCGCACGGCCCAGGCCGCAGTCAAGATCGCGGTGGATATGGTGCACGAGGGGCTGATCACCAAGCAAGAAGCCGTCATGCGCGTGGAGCCGAACCAGATCAATCAGTTGCTCCTGCCGCGCTTTGATGAGCAGGCCAAGGCGCGGGCGGAGCTATTGGCGAAAGGGCTGAATGCCTCGCCGGGCGCGGCGACGGGGATCGCCGTGTTTGATGCGGATACGGCGGCGGAGCGCGGCGGCAACGGCGAGCCGGTGATCCTGGTGCGCCCGGAGACCAATCCGGACGATGTACATGGTATGTTGGTCGCGCGCGGCATCCTGACGCAACGTGGCGGCATGACCTCGCACGCAGCCGTGGTGGCGCGTGGCCTGGGCAAGCCCTGCGTCGCCGGCTGTGAAGCCATCCGTGTGGATGTTGAGCAAAGGTTGTTCAGCGTCAATGGCCGTGTGATTCGCGAAGGGGATTACATCTCCATTGACGGGACGACCGGCGAGGTCTTCGCCGGCAGCATTGCCACGACACAGCCAGACTTTCAGAAGGAGCGCGACCTGATTGAGCTGCTCTCGTGGGCGGATGAGTTCCGCCGCCTGGGGGTGTGGGCCAACGCCGATTACCCCCGCGACGCGGCCAAGGCCCGCGAGTTCGGCGCCGAGGGCATTGGCCTGTGCCGCACCGAGCACATGTTCTTTGAGGAAGACCGTCTGCCGATTGTGCAGAAGATGATCCTGGCGCCGACCGAGGAAGAGCGGCAGAAGTACCTGGATCAGCTTCTGCCGTTCCAGCGCAGCGACTTTGAGGGCATCTTCCGCGTCATGGACGGGCTACCGGTGATCATCCGGCTGATTGACCCACCGCTGCACGAGTTCCTGCCGCGCTACGAGGACCTGCTGGTGGAGGTGACCGAACTGCGGCTGAAAGGGGATGATCCGGAGAAGCTGGCTGAGAAGGAGGCCTTGCTCAAGGCCGTGGCCGGTATGCGCGAGGCCAACCCCATGCTGGGGCTGCGCGGCATCCGCCTGGGGATCACCATGCCCAGTATCACCAAGATGCAGGTGCGGGCTATCTTTGAGGCGGCCTGCAACGTGGCCAAAGAGGGCGTGGTGGTCAAGCCGGAGGTGATGATCCCGCTCGTCGGCCACGTGAATGAGTTGCGGGTGACGCAGACGGCGCTGGAGGAGGTGGCCAAGCAGGTGATGGCCGAGCAGGGCGTGCAGATTGAGTACAAGTTCGGCACGATGATTGAGATCCCGCGTGCGGCGCTGACGGCGGGCGAGATCGCGGAGTTGGCCCAGTTCTTCAGCTTCGGCACGAACGACCTGACGCAGACGACCTTCGGCTACTCCCGCGACGATGCGGAGGGCAAGTTCTTGCTGTATTACGTGGACAAAGGGATTCTACCGGTCAACCCGTTCCAGGAGCTGGACCGGGCGGGCGTGGGCCGGCTGATGCAGATCGCGGTGGAGGAGGGGCGCAAGACGCGGCCCGATCTGGAGATCGGCATCTGCGGCGAGCACGGCGGCGACCCCGCCTCCATTGAGTTCTGCCACATGCTGGGCCTGAACTACGTCTCGTGCTCGCCGTTCCGCGTGCCGGTGGCGCGGCTGGCGGCGGCGCAGGCGGCGTTGGGGCAGGTGGTGCGGGATAAATAGCTGAGGCAGGAAACGCAAGCAAGAAACCCGTTTTCTCAAAGAAAACGGGTTTCTTGCTGTCCTCACTTGGGCAACATGCCGGTCTTGAAGATAGCGTCCAGCCAGACGAGAGCCGCTGCGCCCAGGAAGAGGGCGGTCAAGATGAAGTAGACCGGGCCATAGGTGGCTGGCGTTACGGGGGTGGGCGTGCCGCCCAGGATGACGTAGCTGAGGAGCCAGAGCACGCCCATCGTCAGGGCGACCCCGATGATGAGCGACAGGATGATCACCGCAATACGCCTCGCCCACATAAAATCGCCTCCAGGTAGTAGTATAGGGGCGAGGCGCCGCCTCGCCCCTACACTCATTGTAGCCGGAAGTGGGGAATACGTCAAGCAGAAGCGCAAGCGCGGGTGGAGGCTGGTCTTCCACCCGCGCTTGCATCAGGTGGAGATGGCGGGAATTGAACCCGCGTCCGAAGAATTCGATCCAGGGTGACTACAAGCTTAGTCGGTTGATTGGCTCTCGCAGGCTCAGGTTCAACCGACAGACCTTACACCTGCCAGCCGGTGGCCTCTTCGGCCCTTGGGCGCCATGTACCGGCGTTCACGGCGCGGCACCCCGGTTTAGCTGACGCCCGCGATCCCAGCGCGCCGGGGACGCGTTGGGGCGGACGTGGCCGCGCGCACGCGGTCAGGGATTCCACCGGCTACTTACGCAGCCAGCGGAAGAGCCGCATAGGTGCGGTTCGCACTTCTGTTTGCTCCGGATTAACGAGGGCGGAGCACCTCGGCTTGCCACCCGGGATCAGCCTTCTCCGTCGAAGCCTGTCATCCCCAGGCACTGAAGATTATAGCAGAGATCAGAGCGCCTGGCAAGGGGTGTATTGGGAGCTGGCAGGTGGCTGGCAGATGGGGGGATGTAGTGAGAACCGAAATTTCGCATAGTCATATCACACTACACCCAATCCCTACCACCCCCCAGAAAAGGTGGAGACCCCAGCATACTGCCCCACACGCTTGTACATGCGCACGCCCTGGAACGGCTCGCCCAGGAGGCCATCGTGGATGGCCCAGCTTCGGCCGCGCACGGTCTTTTCGGCGCCGGGCTGGCGGAAGGGGGTGGAGCCATCCAGCCGGGCGTAAAGCTCGCCGCCAGGCTGGAAACCCACATCAATCCACTCCATGTACGCCTTGCCGCTGATGTAGCCGAAGCCCATGCGCTCAAAGCGGATGGCGTTATGGTAGGCCAGGGGCTGGATAATCACCAATTCGTGCCCCAGGCTGGCAACGAAGGCCTCAAAGCGGGGCACAAGCTGGCCGGATAAGCGCAGCCCACGCCTGACCTGGCCGGGCGCCAGGCCAGCCGCCATCGCCCGGACCTCCTCCGGGATATTGCGTCGGCGGGTGCCGAAATCCGTCGGCGTGCCATCCGGCATCCGGTCGGTGTCAAAGCGTGGGCTATTCGGGTCGTTGACGACGACCAATAACACCTCAATCTGGTTGTTGGGCGTATCCGCAATATGGGCATAGAGCAGCGGATCGGGGGCGCCAGCGTAGGGGCGCAGGTCCAACTCAGCCGAGCCTGTATCGGGGGGCGCGATGATCTGAAGCAGCCGGTGGCCCTGGGCGTCCGTAAAGGTATGGGGGTGAATGCCGAACTGCCCCAGGAGTTCAAGCGGGATGATCGCCGTATAGTAAGCATCGCGCTCGGCAGGGGGCAGGTTATTCACGCCCAGGATGGAACGCGGCGCCGATCGGGGCCTCATCAGCGCTCCCGCTCCTTCAGTGCCCGCTCAATCTGGCGCTGCGCCTCGCGCTTGCTGATCGCCGCACGCTTGTCGTACTGGCGCTTGCCCCGCGCCAGGGCGATCTCCACCTTGGCACGGCCCCGGCGCAGATACACCTGCGTGGGGATGATGGTGTAGCCTTTCTGCTGGACCTGCCCGATCAGGCGGGCGATCTCGTGGCGATGAAGCAACAGCTTGCGGGGACGGCGCGGCTCGTGCCCCTGGCGGTGCGCGGGTTCATACGGGGCGATGTGGGCATTGTAGAGCCACAGCTCGCCGTCCTTGGGCTGGACATAGCTATCGCGCAGGTTGATCTGGCCGGCGCGGACAGACTTGATCTCGCTGCCGGTCAGGACAATACCCGCTTCGTAGCGGTCCTCCAGGAAGTAATCGTGGGCCGCCTTGCGGTTGGTAGCAACGACTTTGATCGGTTCAGGAGCCATAGCATTTACCGGTCATTTTCCTTGATCCCTTTAGCCCGTAGGGGCGCAGCGCCGCTGCGCCCCTACGGGCACGGCGCCGCCATGCCCCTACAACCCCTGGCGCAAGAGTTCCACCGCCCGATCCAGTTGGGGGTCGCGGCCAGCGGTCAACTCCTCACGGGTGATCTCAACGGGCACATCCGGCTCCAGGCCGACGCCGTGAATAGCCCGGTCGTTGGGCGTGAACCAGCGGGCGACGGTGACGCGCAACTCGGAGCCGTCGCTCAACTGGTGGGACAATTGCACGCTGCCCTTGCCGAAGGTCTTTTCGCCCACCAGTATCCCGCGCCCACGGTCCTGGATGGCGCCGGCGACGATCTCCGAGGCCGAGGCACTGCCCGCGTTGATGAGCACCACCAGGGGGATGTCCTGGGCCAATCCGGCGTCGGTGGAACGATAGGTCTCGGCCTTGCCATCGCTGGAGCGCTCAATCAGGATCACGCCCTCCGGCAGGAACTCGTCGGCGACATCCACCGCCTCGCGCAGGAAACCGCCGGGGTTATCGCGCAGGTCCAGGATCAGGCCCTGCGGGTTTCCCCGCAATAGGGTTATCAGCCCGGCCCTGAGCTGCTGCGTGGCCTGAGCGCTGAACTCCGCCAGGCGGATATAGGCAATATCCTCCCCAATCATGCGGGTTTCCACAATGGGGATCTGTATGCGGGCGCGGGTGATGGTGACATCAAAGCTGCCCTCCTGGCCGGGGCGCTCAATGGTCAGGGTCACCTGGGTGCCTTCCGGGCCGCGAATGAGGCCGATGGCCTCGTAGATCCCCTTGCCGATGATGGAGACGCCATCCACAGCGACGATGACGTCACCGGGCAACAGGCCGGCGTTGTCAGCGGGCTGGCCCTCAAAGGGGCGGACGATCTCCAGCCGATCGTGCTCGTTCATGCGCACCAGCGCGCCGATGCCTTCAAACGTGCCAGAGGCATCTTCACGCAGGATATGGGCGATCTGCGGTTCAATGAAGGAGGTGTAGTCGTCGCCCAGGGTTTGCAGCGCACCGCGAATGGCGCCATAGGTCACCTGCTGGGGGTCGGGGAGTTCGCCGTAGTATTCCCGCTCCACAATCTGCCAGGCTTCCCAGAAGATGTCAAACGCCTGGCGGACCTCCTCCTCTTGAGGGAGGGGCTGCTCAGGCGCGGGCGGGGTGGCCCCTTCCGTCGGCGCTTCCCCTGGGAGGGGCGACCCCGTTGGGCTGGGGGACACCGGGGTTTCCAAAGGGCGGACGACAGCGGTGGGCTGGGCCGCCTGAGCGCGGTTTGCGGAGAGGGACTCGTACAGCGCGCCTGTGCCAAAGCCGGCCAGAAACGCGGTCCCCGTAAGGAGGACGACCAGGATGACCACAATGGATACGCGCAGGATGACGTTAAAAGAAGGCTTCATAGTAGGCTCCCTTGCCAGATGACGAATGACCGATGGCCAATGGTTACCATTCTTCCGTTTGCAGAAGGCGCAACGCCAGGGTAAGCTGGGCATCCGCCGGGTCGGTGGGGTCGGCGGCTTCTCCCTTCACGGCTGAAGCCGTTCCTACCTGAACGATATCGGGCGTCAGGCCGACGCCATCCAGTTGATGGCCGCCTGGCGTCAGCCAGCGCGCCGCCGTGATGTGCAGGGAGGAGCCATCGCTCAGTTCAAAGATGAGCTGCACCGAGCCTTTGCCGAAGGTGGTCTCGCCGATGAGCCGGGCACGACTATGGTCCTGGAGGGCGCCGGCGACGATCTCGGCGGCGCTGGCCGTCCCGCGGTTGACCAGGACGACTAGGGGCAAGTCGGTGGCCAAGCCGCCTGAGCCGCTGCGCCGCACCTCGGTGAGATGGTTACGGCGCTCCTCTATCAGGATGACCTCGTTGGGGAGGAACTCCCCAGCCACGTCCACAGCGGCCTGGAGCAGGCCACCGCTGTTGTCGCGCAGGTCCAGGATCAGGCGTTGGACGCCCTGGCTGCGCAGGTCCAGAAGAGCGCGGCGCAGTTCCTGATCGGTGCGCTCAGAGAAGCGGCTGATCCCGATGTAGCCCACTTGGGGGGCGGTTTGCAGTTGGTGCCAGGTGACGGAGGGCAGTTCAATCTCGGCACGGATGACGGTGATAGAGACGGGAGGCCCATCCCCTCTAAGGAGGGTCAGGGTGATGGGTTCGCCCACCGGGCCGCGCAGCCAGAGGGTGATGGCCTCCAGGGAGAGGGTGGGGGTGAGGGGGAGGCCATCCACGGCCAGGAGGATATCGCCGTCCTGGACGCCGGCCTGGGCTGCAGGGGAATCGGGCAGGGGGTGGAGGACAACCCGGCCCTGGGCGTCACGTGAGAGGTTGGCACCGATGCCGCCGAAGCTGCCGCGCAGGTCGGCTTTTTCCATCTCATGCGGCTGAGGCTCAACAAAGACGGAATAGGGGTCACCGAGTGTGCTCAGGGCGCCGCGCAAGGCGCCATAGGCAAGCTGTCGGGCGGGGGGCAATTCGCCGTAGAATTTGTCACGGAGGATACGGTAGGCCTCCCAGAAGAGGTCAAAACTGGACGACGGACGATGGACGACGACGGACGGCGGACGGTTGTCTGTGGCCTGTCCCTTCGCTTCGCGGCTGAAGCCGTTCCTACCCAGGGCAGGCTGTCCATCGCCGGAGAGATAGGCGTAGAAACCGAGGGCGTAGGCGGCGCTTAGGCAGAGGGCCAGCCAGAGAGCAAGAAGGATACGCCTCCGGTGCAGTTGAACGAGTGCCTTAATTTTGGGCGTGCGCACGTGCATATTTACCTTAGTTTCCTTGATTCTTGTAGTGGTACTTAACGGATTATCTATAAGGGATCAAGGAAACTAATCCGTTGAGCACCGCTTTCCCCGGCCCTCCCCAGGAGAGAAGGGAGTACAGCAATAGGGATACCAGAACGGTCATTCTACCATAGGGGGGATAGGGGAGCAAGACGCCACGGTGGGCTGCGCCCCCAGTAGGGGCACGGCGCGCCGTGCCCCTACGTGGCACCCGGCCTGCGGGCTGGGTGGGAATGTATTTTACTGAAGATACATTCGGTTAAATAATACCGACCTGCGCAATCGTCTCGCGCAGCACCCCCGCCGACCGGTGCAGCCCGACGACCTCCTCCTGGCTCAGGGGCAGATCCAGCACCCGTTCTACCCCGCGCCGCCCAACCACCGCTGGCAAGCTGAGATACACGTCTCTCAGCCCGTAGTCGCCCGTCATTAAGGTGGATACGGACAACACGCTGCGCTGATCGTGGAGGATGGCCTCCACAATGCGCACCAAGGCTAGACCAATGGCGTAATAGGTCGCGCCCTTGGCCTGGATGATCGTATAAGCGGCATCACGGGTCTGGGCGAAGATGTCGTCCATCGCCGCCCGGTCCCAGCTCTCAAACTCGGTCAGAGGGATGCCGCCGATGTTGGCGCTGCTCCATAGCGGAACCTCGCTATCGCCGTGCTCGCCGATGATGTACGCATGCACGCTGCGCGGGTCCACCTGGAAGTACTGGCCGAGGAGATGGCGGAAGCGCGCCGTGTCCAGGACGGTGCCGGAGCCGATGACGCGCCCGGCGGGCCAGCCGGAGAGCCTCCAGGCAGCGTAGGCAAGAATATCTACCGGATTGGAGACAATAAGCAGGATAGATCGTTCAGGGCTGGCATGGCGCGTGACCTGGGCGATGATCTCGCGCAGGATGGCCACATTACGCTGGACAAGCTCCAGGCGCGTCTGGCCGGGGCGCTGGGCGGCGCCTGCAGTGATGACGATGACATCGGCCTCGGCGCACTCCGCGTAGTCGCAGTCCCAGATGCGCACCGGTCGGACGAAGGGAAGCCCATGGTTGAGGTCCATGGCTTCGCCACGAGCACGCTCCCGGTTGGCGTCAATCAAGACGATCTCGGAGACCATGCCGGTGATCATCAGGGCATAGGCGAAGGTGGCCCCCACCAGGCCCGTGCCCACAATGGCAACGCGTGAGGGACGGGTGTACTCAGGCATTGTTCACCTTAATTTCCTTAAAAAAATAAATAATCCGTTGAGTACCTTACCTTTGGCCAACAGCTTTCAGCGTTCAGCCTCAACGCCCTCGGTCTCGTGGCCCTCAGCCCGAGGGCCGATCGCGGCGGGCTGACCGCTGATGGCAGTTGAGTCGTGGCCGAATCCGGCCCGCGCCAGGAGGACCAGAGCGATAGAGAGCAACGCAGCGTTGATCAAGGCGGCGACCGGCAGCAGAGGCCAGCCGTCCCCACCCGGCGCGGCTGGCCGGATCAGCCCATCCCGGATCAGGACAAGCATCCTCCACAGGCCCGGCACGAGCAGCAGGCGGGCCAGCCAGACCGACCAGGCAATGCCCCGGATGCGGATGTCCAGGCCCAGCAAGACCGCCGAGGCCAACACGAACAGGCTCCCCAGGCCCAGATCAACGGCCTGCTCCATCCGGCTGCGCAGATCCAGTTCGGCGAAGAAGGTATTGAGTAACATGAGGCTGCCCAGGCCGGCCCAGGCCAGGGCGGCCTGGCGCAGGCGGGCACGACGACCGCTGATGTCCATTTGCTTCGTAGTATATCGGGGTTTGAAGTCAGATGCAACCTCCGGGTATCTCATCCTCCACCACAACCTGGCGGCGCCGTGCCCCTACTCGCGATTTCCTCTCGCAGGCCGGGCCGCCAGCCATCACTCGCTTAAATCCGCCTCTTACGGTAAAATGCTCGCCGTGCGGTTCGTTCACCTATCACAGAAAGATCACCCCCTCCCTGGCCCTCCCCCCTCCAGGGGGAGGGAACTCACCCTCTCCCCCCTTGCGGGGGAGGGGTTGGGGTGAGGGGAAGGGGCGCAATGCATTGCGCCCCTATGCTGCTGAAACGTGAAGGTCCTGCTGGTCAACAAGTTCCTCTACCCTGCGGGTGGAGCCGAAGCGGTCATGTTCTTGATATGGCGCACCCTGGAAGCCGATGGGCATACCGTGATCCCCTTCGGCATGGCGCATCCGCGCAATGTCCTTACTGCTTATGACAAGTTCCTGGCCCCTGGGGTGAGCTATCGCCAGCCGATGGGCCTGCGGGCGCAGGTCGCTCTCGCGCGGGCGATCTGGTATTCGCCTGAGGCCCGCGAGCGGCTCAAGCGCCTGCTCGCCGAGGCCCAACCCGACATCGCTTATGTCCACAACATCTATCATCAGCTTTCGCCCTCGGTCCTGGAGGCGCTACATGAGGCGGGTATCCCTGTCATCATGACGCTGCATGACTATAAACTGGCCTGCCCCAACTACCGCCTGTACACCGAGGGCCGCCCGTGCATGCGCTGCGTCGGCGATGGCTTCCACCACGCCGTCCTTCATCGTTGCGTCCAGGGCTCCCGACTCAAGAGCCTGGTTTGCGCCATTGAGAATACCCTGCACCGCCGCAAGGGCGCCTACAGGAGCGTCGCCTATTTCATCGCCCCCAGCCGCTTCTTATACAATATTATGACCCGCGCCGGCCTGCCGGAAAACAAGCTGCTTCACTGGCCCAACCCGGTGGACCTGCCACCTGTCCCGCGCTCACGCGACGCCGGCTACATTCTCTACAGTGGGCGCCTGGTGCCGGAGAAGGGGCTATGGCCCTTGATGCGCGCGGCGCAGCGCCTGCCCCAGGCCGAGTTCCACCTGGCGGGCGAGGGGCCGTTGCGCCCGGAATTGGAGGCCTGGTGCCGGCACCAGGGCCTGTTCAACGTGCGCTTCCTGGGCTTTGTCCCCCCGGAGGCCACGCCCAAGCTTATCCGTGAGGCCCGTTGCCTGGTGATGCCCTCGGAGTGGTATGAGAACTGCCCGATGGCCGTGCTGGAGGCCCTGGCGCATGGCGTGCCGGTGGTGGCCTCGCGCATCGGCGGCCTGCCGGAGCTGATCGCGCACGGCCAGGAGGGCCTGCTTGTGCCGCCCGGCGACGAGGCCGCCCTGGCCGATGCGCTCTCCCTATTGCTCTCCGATCCTGTTCAAGCCGCAGCCATGGGCCGAAGAGCGCGCAAGCGCGCCGAGCGTGACCACGCCCCCCGACCCTATCTGGACCGGTTGCTGGCGCTCTCAGCAGAATTACTTCGCCATGATAGTGGTACTCAACGGATTAGTTTCCTTGATCCTTATAGATAATCCGTTAAGTACCACTACAAGAATCAAGGAAACTGAAGGGCGAAGGACGAACCTGGTCATTCGCCCCTCGCCATCTGGAGGACTATCATGAAGGCACTGGTTACCGGCGCACAGGGGATGCTGGGCGGCGACCTGTGCCGCCTGCTGCGGGAGCGGCACGAAGTGATTGGGCTGGGTCGGGCAGACCTGGATGTCCGCGATGAGGCCGCTGTGCGTGGGGTGATCGCCGACATCCGGCCCGATGTGGTCTTCCATCTGGCGGCGATGACCGACGTGGATGCCTGCGAGCAGGCGCCGGCGGAGGCCTGGCGGGTCAACGCCGAGGGGACGGCCTATGTGGTGGACGCCTGCCGCCGGATCGGGGCGCTGGTGGTCTATCCCAGTTCCATCGCCGTGTTTGACGGCGAGAAGGCCGGGCCGTATACAGAGGAGGATATACCCTGCCCGGCCAACGCCTATGGCCGCTCCAAACTGGGGGGCGAGCAGGCGGTGGCGGCCTATCCGCGCCACGTGATCGCCCGTTCCGGCTGGCTCTTCGGCGGCGGGGCACGGGACAGGAAGTTCGTGGGCAAGGTGCTGCGGCTGGCGCGTGAGCGGGACACGCTCCTGGCGGTAGTTGACAAATTCGGCTCACCCACGTACACTCGTGACTTCGCTGCAGGGTTGATCCAGCTCATTGAGCATGGGTTTCACGGCACGGTTCATCTGGTGAACGCGGGCGGGCCGGCCAGCCGCTATCAGGTGGCCCGCGCTGTGCTGGACTGCGCCGGGATCACCACCTGCGCCCTGATCCCGGCGACATCCGAGGCGTTTCCGCTGCCCGCGCCGCGGCCGCGTATGGAGGCGGCAACGAGCCTGCGCTGGCCGTTCGCGCCGCTGCGGCACTGGCGGGATGCATTATGCGAGTATATCGGCTATATCGGGGCTAAAGCCCCTCCTACCACCTGACGTTTCGCGCTGTAGGGGCACGGCGCCGCCGTGCCCCTACGACGGCTGGCTGCTGATGTTTATCGCTATTCTAGGCACACGAGGTATCCCCGCCCGGCACGGCGGGTTTGAGACCTGCGTGGAGGAGACGAGCACGCGCCTGGCTGCGCGCGGCCACCATGTGCGCGTCTACTGCCGTAAGGAGCGCGGGGAGCAGCCCGCCACCTATCGTGGCGTGGCGCTGGCCTACGTCCCTCAGCCGGACAATAAATACCTGCATACATTGGGGCACACGTTTCGCGCCGCCCGCCATCTGGCCCGCCATCCCCTTCCCGCTCCACCAGTTTCCTTGATTCTTGTAGATAATCCGTTGAGTACTACCTCGGGAAGAGGAGTGGTCCACTTATATAACGTCGGTAACGCCATCCTCATCCCGCTGATCCATCGCAGCGGCTATCGCGTGGCGATCTCGGTGGATGCGCTGGACTGGGCGCGCAGTAAGTGGAACCGCGTGGCCCGCGCTTATTTGCAGTTGGCTGAACGCTGCGCCGTCCGCTTCGCGGACTGTGTCATTGTGGACTCCAAGGTGATCGCCGGTTACTACGCTCGTCGTTATGGGCGGGAGACGGCCTATGTGGCCTATGGCGCGGACACGACCGAGGTGACCGAGGATGACCTCGTGCGCAGCTACGGCCTGGAGCCGGGGCGTTATGTCCTGTTCGTGGGCCGGCTCAAACCGGAGAAACAGGTTCACCATCTGCTGGAAGCCTATCGCGGCCTGGAGACGGACATCCCGCTGGCCATTGTCGGCGACGACCCCTTTAGCCAGGACTACATCCGCCAGCTCAAGGCAATGGCTGATGAACGCGTGCGCTTCCTGGGGTACGCCTACGACCGGGCCTTTCGCCAGCTTTGTGCCCATGCTGCTCTTTATGTCACCCCGTCGGCGGTGGAGGGCACCTCCCCTGCCCTGCTGGGCGCGATGGGAGCGGGCGCCTGCGTCCTGGTCAACGGCATCCCGGAGAACCTGGAGACGATCGGCGACGCCGGCTTCAGCTACGCCCCCAACGACCCGGCCGACCTGCGCCGCCAGCTTGCCCGGCTGCTGGCCTCACCGGAACTCAGGCGCCAGACCGGGCAGCGCGCCCGCGAACGTGTGCGCGCTGTGTACAATTGGGAGCGCATCACCGATCAGCTTGAGGCGATCTACGAGGCCCTCCAGTATTCGGGGCTGAAGCATTCGGGGCTGAAGCATTCGGGGCTGAAGCCCCTCCTACGGCCCGGTTACAACGACGGCCGACGGCCGACAGACGGCGAGCCGTCGGCCGTCATCCGTCATCCATCGTCCAGATGAGGGTAGGTACTCAACGGATTATTTCATCACGTCACCTTCGGTGACAAGAATCAAGGTAGGTACTCAACGGATTATTTCATAACGTCACCTTCGGTGACAGGAATCAAGGTAAATGGAACTCACCACCACACGCACGGTCGCCGCTGAGGCTGCGCGCAGCACGCCGTTTGTGAAGCGCGTTCTTGACGTCACCCTGTCGCTGCTGGGCCTGATCCTGGCCGCGCCGCTTTTCGTGCTTATCCCCATCCTGATCAAGCTGGACTCGCCTGGGCCGGTGTTCTTCAACCGCGTGCGCATCGGCAAGGATGGGAAGCCGTTCCTGATGTACAAGTTCCGCACGATGGTGGTGGATGCGGAGGCGCGGCTGGCGGAACTGGCCGAGCGCAACCAGGGCGGGGCCTATTTCGTGCAAATTCCCCATGACCCACGCGTCACGCGCGTGGGGCGCGTCCTGCGTTATGCCAGCCTGGACGAATTGCCCCAGCTCATCAACGTGCTCAAGGGCGAGATGAGCCTGGTCGGCCCCCGCCCCCAATATCCCAGTGAGGTCGCTTTATATACCGAGGAGCAACGGCGGCGGCTAGAGGTGCTGCCAGGCATCACCGGCCTGTGGCAGCTTGCCGACCGCGAGGGGGCCACGTTTGAGCGTTGGGTAGCCCATGACCTGGCCTATATTGACCACTGGTCGCTGGCGCTTGACCTGAAGATTCTGGCCTATACTGCGCTGCGCGTGTGCACCCTGGGCCATGTGCGCCCCCATCTCAGGCTGGATCGCGTGAGTTTAGATTGATGCGAAATGGCTCAGCAGGCCCAAGCGTTCAGGTCAGGGTTCACCTGCCGGCCTTTCTGGGTTATATCATTACCGTCGCCATTCTGAACTGGCCCATATTGCTCCATCTCAATTCGCACGTCGTCGGACGGCCCTTTGACGATGTTTTTGAGGGTCTCTGGCAGATAGAGTGGATGAAGTCCGCGCTCTTGGAGCGCCACATCTCGCCCCTGTACACGCCCGCTGTCTTTTACCCCCACGGCTGGACCACTGCCAGCAGCGCCTACCCTATATGGTATTCCGCCGTGTTCTCGATCCTGGCGTATGGATTCGGGGCTGTGGCGACCTACAATACGATTCAATTAGGCACCTTCGTCATCTCCGGTTTTGGTGTCTATCTGCTCGTGCACTATCTCACACGGAACCGCCTGGCCGGCTTCCTGGCAGGATGTGTCTATATCAGCGCTCCGGTGCTGACGCTTCGGCTGGGAGGTCACCTCAACCTCCTGCTCGGGGCCCAATGGCTCCCTTATGCGGCCTGGCTTACTCTCGCAGCGCTTGATGCCCCATCATCCCGCAAGCGGTGGGCCTTGCTGGCCGGGTTCGCTTTGGGTCTGGCGATACTTGGGCCAGTCGTTGCATGGTCGCTCCATCGTCAATGGGCATTTGGTGCACACGCCTGCCTTTCTCAAGGCAGTGGAGGCCCGACTGGGGGTCTGGCCGAATCCGGAGGCCATACCTATATTGCGCGAATGGCATGTGGAATATGTCTTGGTGAGCGGCACATCTCAAGAGGAGTTCCAGGCGGTCCTGAGCGGAATTCGTGCGCTGGCCGGGCTATGTCATGTGGGTTCGTTTGATGAGGGGTTCATGCTATTTACCGAAACACATGGATTCCGGGTTCTCCAGCCCGGCGAAGACTGTGGGCAACCTCAGCTTCCCTTTGGGAGGGGGCGAGGGTGACGTGTGCATCGTAGGGGCGACCGGCCGGTCGCCCCTACTGGCGTGGGCTAGTCCGGGTACGGCGCCACCAGCGGCTCATCGTCGCGCACAGCCATAGCAGCGATGGGCATGTTGGGGTAGGTCACGATGCCGTGCTGGAAGCCGATGACCCAGCCGTCGTGCGCGGTGCGCACGACCCCCTCGCCGATCGGCCGCCCATAGATGTCGCGGATCTCCGCCACAGGGTCGCCTGCGCGCAATAGTTCGCCTGGCCGCACCAGGTGGTGCACAATACAGGCAGTGGGGGCGCGCGGATGCAGGTGCCGCCGCGTGGGATAACCGGGGCGCACGACCGGCACGCCGCGAATCGGCTCCGGCTCCCCCGGCAGCATCCCCGCCCAGCGCAGCACATTGCGCACGCCGGTCAGCCCCGCCGCAATGATGGCCGGGTCCGGCACCAGGCCGGTGCCCAGTTCAACGGTGACCGCCGGGATACGCGCCAGGTTCAGCGTGGCGCCGCTGACGGAACGGTGGAGCTTCTCGCTCAGGTACTTGCGCACCGGAAACTCGTTGACGACGGAAAGCCCAAAGGCTGCAATCATCTGGGTGGTGCGCGCCTGGAGCCGTTCGGCCTCGTGCCGGTCGTGGCCGGGGCGATATAGGACGCGATCGCGAAAGACGAAAGGCACCGAGCCGATCCAGGCGTTGTGCAGGTCAATGAGGAAATCGGCGGTGGACTGAATGAACTTGAACAGGCGGGCATAGGCCTCTTCCAGCGCGGAGGGGACATCCCTATCGGGGTCATCCGGGGCCAGCCGCCCCCTGTCTTCAGGGAACAGGCGGTTGGGGTCGTCGTGGGCGTAATAGGGCACGCGCTCCTGAGTGCGCAGGCCGGCGGGGTTCAACGCCGGGATAGCGACGATGGCCCCGCGCAAGTGTGCAGGCAGATCCGGCGTCAGAAGCCGGTGCAGGATGTTCAGGCCGGTGTGCTCCGGCCCGTGAATGCCGGTGGTTAACCACAGCACCGGCCCGGGGGCTGTGCCCTGGGCGATAATCACGGGGAAGTATTCTATGCCGCCTGTGGGCAGCGGCAAAGCCTCAAACTCACCGTATACCAGCTCCCCAGGTTGCCCTCGGACCGGGCCGATCTCTAGCGCCGTAACCATCGTTCTCCCTCCTTGTGCGTGTGGGGATTCTAGCGGGGTTGGTGCTGCACGTCAACCCGGCCCACCGACGGGGCGATCAGCCCCGCCCTCACCTGAATGCGACCCCGTCCTTGCCTACTGCACTTAATTTTGTAGAACCAGTGGCCCTATATGTGCCGTTCATTGTGTCACAATCGCCAGATTCAGCCCCTTTGGTCATCGCCGGCGCTCTCCCTGGCCGAACGTCCTCAAAAAGCTTGATTAAGCCAAAGTTCAAAGCTATAATAGGGATCCCCTGCGCAATAGCCGGAGTCCGGGGCGGTAAAGGCGGTTCGCCCCGGAAAAATCAGTCGGAACTTGCCTCGAACACCCGGCGGGGCAACCCGGTTGAAGTGTCCGCCACAGTGGACCAAGGGCAGCGGAACAGCCACTCGCCAAGGCGAGAGCGATAGCGGTGCGATTCTATTTGCATACCTGGTTGCCGATAGGCGGACGCTTTTCTGGCGCTTGCACACGGGAGAATCACTTCAAAGCGAGGACCGACATGGTACAGGCCAAAGTGCTTCTCATTGAAGGAAGGGGCGCAGGTCCAAATTCCTTCCGGGTGCCCTTGGAGAAGAAGGGTCATCAGGTCTATGTGGTGCACACTGGGCAAAGTGCCCTGGAGCGCCTCGCCACTGCACCTCCGGACGTGATCGTCGTGGATGGCATCTCGCTCCGCTCTAGTGGGACGCGCATCTGCCATCAGTTGCGCGAGCACGTCCCCACGATCCCCATCATTGTCCTGCGCGCTGAAGGCGAGTCCACCGACGCAGGAGACGCCGATGTTTGCCTGGTGGCGCCGTTCACCTCCCGCAAATTGCTCAACCGCATTGAGCGGCTCATGCCCGCTCGCGGCGGGGAGATTCTCCGCGTGGGAGATCTGGCGCTCAACCTGACGCAGAAGCGGGTGATTTGCAATGGCCGGGAGAAGCGCTTGACGCCAAAGCTGTTCAAGCTGCTGGAGGCCTTCATGAGCCGCCCCGGCGAAGTCCTCAGCCGCCGCTATCTCATGCGCCACGTCTGGCAGACCGAGTATGTCGGCGATACGCGCACGCTGGACGTGCATATTCGCTGGGTGCGGCAGATTATTGAGGAGAACCCCGATAAGCCGCGCTATTTGCAGACGGTGCGCGGCATTGGCTATCGTTTCAACGCGGTGGTCGCCTCGCCCCCGGCCTCATCGTTGCACTCTTCCAACGGTGCCAGCGCCGTCGCGACCCCCAACGTCCTCACCTCGGACGGGACGGCCAGGATGCCGGCCGTCCCTGTAGCCGGGGAAGTCGCTGCCTCGGTTACGGCGTAGACAGGTGGGGTGCCCGCCCCGTCGGGGCGGGGATTATTGAAATACAGCGCGTTCCCGCCAGTGCTCAGCGGCCATCCTGGCCGGATGTGCTGCTCTGCCCCTATGCCGCTCCTCCCGCGGCTATAGCACGATCCGCTGCCCATGTCCAGGTTTGCCCCACCTGCGATCGTGATATACAATCTAAATTAATGATGCGCGCTTACCCTATGCGAACAACAGAAGCGCACCTGGCAAGCGGAGGGACGTATGGCCGAGAAGATCCTGGTGATTGACGATGACCCCCACATCGTGATGATCGTCTCCACGCTGCTGAAGCATCACGGGTATGAGGTGGTCAGCGCTTATTCTGCGGAGGAAGGGCTGCGCCAGGCGTATCTCACTCATCCCGATCTGGTGATCCTGGATATCATGATGCCCTCTATGGACGGCTGGGAGGTCTGCCGACGCCTGCGCGAGTTGGCCGATATGCCCATCATCTTCCTCACGGCGAAGGGCGACATTCGCGACGTGGTCAAAGGCTTGGAAATGGGGGCGGACGATTACCTGGTCAAGCCTTTTGACAATCACGAATTGGTCGCCCGCGTGAAGGCCCATCTGCGTCGGGCGCCAAGCATGACTCCGACCGAGGAACTGGTCTTTGACGCTGGTCAGTTCGTCATTAACTTCAATCGGCGCGAGGTCACTGTGCGCGGCAAGCGCGTGGAGCTTACGCCGAAGGAGTTTGACCTGCTGGCCTGCCTGGTGAAAAATGCCGGGCGGGTCCTGTCGCGGCACGACCTGGTGGTGCAGGCCTGGGGGGAGCAATACAGCGATGCGGTAGATAGCCTGAAGCCCTACATCCACTACTTGCGGCGCAAGCTGGAGAAGGACCCCGCCCATCCCCAATGGATCATCACCTCGCGGGGGGTTGGCTACCGCTTCGCGGGCACACGTGAAGGTTAATCCCTACCTTGAGCGCAATAAAGGATCAAATACATGGCGTGGGACCAGAGGAGGGGGTTGGCGACCGGCCCCCAACGCGCTTCCCACTCCGCGTAGTGCTCGGAAGCCAGGAGATGGGCGGAGACCTGCTCTGGCAGGTGGCCGTGGACATTGGCCTGGGCCTCCACCCAACGTTGAAGTTCTTCTGCCTTCTCTGTTTCCCCGATCTCCACGTAGTACCAGCCCAGCCAGGCGGCCAGCAGCACCCATTCCCCGCCGCCATAGTAGGTGTCCTGGGCGTAACGGTGCACGCCCCCACCTTGAGGGCGCAGATCGGCCTCAATTCTGGCTGCGGTGGCCCGCATGATGGGGTCGTCAGGCGTCAGTAGCCGATATGGGGTGGCGACGCCGATGAGGCTGGCATCCACGACCGCGCTGCCCACATGCTTCACCAGATGGCCATCCCGAACGCCCTGCGCCAGCACGAAGCGGCGAATCTCGTCGGCGGTGGTGAGCCAGCCCGTGTTGACTTCCTCAGGGCTGAAGCCCTTCCTGCTGGCGGCCTGCAGGCCAGCATAAATGGCCGCCAGAGTGTAGGGGTGGACCCTGTCCGGATGCTCCTCCCAGAGGTCAAAGCAGGGAAAACGCCAGAGGGCGGCCAGGTAGGAACTGGTGAGGTGGATGGCTTCCCGCCAATGGGAGGGGAGAGGGCCGGCCGTCCGTCGGAGGTGTTCGCCCAGGGCCCACAGCCAGGTCCCGAAGCCGTCCAATTGGAAGTTAGGCCAGTCCTGGAGCCCTTCCGCGCCATCCGTGGTGTAGCGGGCGTGCAGATAGTCGCCGCCCAGGGGTTCGCCGTGTGTCGCACGCTGCATGGCCCGCTCGGCCTTGTCGGCGTGGCGCAGGACCGTGCGGGCGGCCCAATCGTGGAAGCGTTGGGCGCTGTCGTGTTGGCCGGCCAGGTCCATGGCGTAGGCGATGAAGGCCCCGTCGCGGAACCACGAGTAGCGGTAGGCCGGAAAGTTGGGACAGGCGACGTAAGCGCCACTTTCGGCCTGATTAGCCAGGATGACGTGGATGCTGCGCTGGAAGAGATCGGCCATTGAAGTCCATTCCTCCGCTGAGATGAAAGGCGGGCGGCGGGGTGGAGCCAGCCCACCGCCCGTTCACCTTTCTTCTACCCCCAAACTGGTATGGGACGAGACGCCATCTCCTCCTACGTTCTGCCCGTTTTCATGCTGCCCGTTTTCATGCTTCGGGGTGCCTGGATAGGCATGGCGACTGCTCAGAAGCTGATGGTGATGTCTTCGGATGTATTGGCGCTCAGCGTCCCGTACAGCTTCACCCGCCCCGTGCTCGCCTCGTAGCTCCAGCTCAAGGTCGTGCCCGTCACGCCGGTGGGCTGGGCGTCGGTCTGGATGTAGACCTCCACCGAGAGGGCTGTGGGCGTGTTGTTATCCAGGTCCACCAGGCGCTGGCTGGCCCCTTTGGTCACCTTGATGTACTCGGTGAGGGCCGGCTCCACCTCGTTCAGGGTGTTGACAGCCGCTGCCTCGGTGACCGCTTTCACCTGGAAGGGCGTGACCAGGCCCAACATGGAGACGTCCGCTGAGACATCCCGATTAGGCTCCAGGCCCGAGTCCTGGCACCAGCCCACCTTCTTCACGTAGCGGCCGTGGTCGTAGCGGCCGGTGCTCGCGTTGTACAGGCTGTTGTTGATCCCCCACTCGAAGTCGCTCTTGCGGCTGTTGAACAGGTCACGGGTGGCCGTGTCTCCGGCTTTATTCATAAACAGCGCCCCGTCCCGCAGGCCGGCCACGATGTCGGCGTTGGAGTACAGGAAGTAGCCCCACTTGTCCTCCCAGATGTTCTGGCTGTACATGAGCTTGAGGGTGGCATCGTAGTTCAGACAGACGTGGGGGTTCTCCTGGGAGGCGATGGTGCCGGCTTCTCTGACCAGGTCATCGTATGCCGTGATGAAGGCGGTATCGCCGGTCACCAGGTAGTGGTACCAGGCGCCCCAGGGGATGATGGCCGTCTCGTCCACCTGGGGGTTCCACCACTCCGGCTCGCCGTCCATGGTGTACTTCTGATACCAGAACTTATAGTACACGCCGTCGTTGCCGTAGTCATTGCCCGGCACGTCCCGTTTGGCCACGTTCCACAGCCAGTTGTAGACTTTCTCCGCCACGTCGTGGATGCCGGCCCGGTCCAGGGTCACTGCGCCGTAGACGGCATCGCGGGGCCAGACGTAGAAGTAGTTGCCGTTGTAGCTGCCGGCTCCCATGCCCCCCTTCTCGGCGTCGAAGTAGAGGTAGGCCGTGAGCAGGCTGCGCTTGTAGACGCTATTATACGTTGCATCGGGCGACTCGAAAGTGGTGGCATTGGCCAGCAGGTTCGTCCAATAGCTCTCGGTGGTGCTGCGCACGTTGTCCAGGTTGGCGCTCCGGAACCAGTCCACGGCCGGCTTGATGTGGCTGGCGTAGAGGTTCTGGTTCACCGCGGGCCGGGTGGCTCCCACCAGGAGCAGGTCCACCCCCTGGCTGCCCCCGGCGGCGATGGTCAGGCCTTTCGCCAGGTAGGCGGCGTCGGTGATCTGGTAGGTCTTGCGCCCGGTGGAGGCGGCCTTGAAGGCCAGGCCGAAGTCCAGGGTGCGGGTGCGGCCCGTGCTCGCATCGCCAGGGTCGTGGAAAAAGAGGATATCATCGGTGGCATTATAGCTCACGCTATCCTGGGCATCGGCGCCGTTGATGTTCATGTCCTGGTAGTACAGGAAAGTGAGGTTGAGGGGGGAGGTGCCGGTGTTCTCCACGATGAAGCGCTGGATCAGGAGCCCGCGGATGGGGTTGCCCAAGGTATCGTTGGGATAGGCGATGTTCTTGGGGCTGAAGGCATAGGCGGTGACCCTGACCGGCTGGCTCGTGTGGGTCGCCACCGTCTTGAGGGTGGCGGTGTCGGTGATGTAGCTCTGGCTGTAGGTCCAGGAGGCGCCGTCGTTCAGCCAGGAGTAGGTGCTGCCGATCTTGACCCCGGCGGTGGATTTGTAGAGGTTGATCTGGTTGCCGGTGGGCTTGATGCCGCTCCAGATGCCCAGGGGCGCCATGAAATCAAACAGGCTGCCGCGGGCATCGAACTGGGCGAAGGAGTAGTTATTGCCGGTGATGCCCTCGACCTGATAGTAGTTGTTGGTCGGGGCATTGGTGCCGATGGACCAGTCCTTGCCCTCCCAGCGGTCAATGACCCCGTCGTTGTTGTCATCCCAGGCGAAGGTGAAGTTGATCTCGGTGTCGCCGCTGAACGGGCCGATGGTGGCCTCGTAGTCCTCGTTCCCATTGGATGAGCCGTTGGGGACGAACCAGGTATCGCTGACGTTTTGCCAATTGTTTGTGCCCCAATGGACATAGCCGGGCAGTCCGACTTTGTAGGTGATATGGTAGTTATCGGGGATACGGTCGATCTGAACGTTGAAGGTCCAGACGTAGGCCTTGCGCACTTCCAGGTAGTCCAGGTTGATGGCGGTTGAGTTCTGCGAGGTGAACCAGAAGACCAGGTGGTGCAGGCCCGGCTTGAGGCGCACAGTGAGGATGCCGTCGCCCCAGGTGTCCCAGTTGGCCAGGGGCTTCATGGTGACGCGGCCGGCGTACTGGCCGTCAATGTAGACGTTGCGGGTGGCGGTGGCGCCGGTGGCGTTGGCATAACGGAAGCGCAGGGTGTAGTCGTCCTCGGTAGAGGCGTAGATCACAAAAGAGACGCCGTCGTTCACGCTCTCGAAGCCGTCCACGAAGCCGCTGCCGGAGTAGCCGGTGTGGTTGTTGTTGACGCCCACGTTGGTCTTAACCGCGCTTTCGGCCTCGTAACGGTCGCCGGAGGGCGGGGTGAAGGTGCGTTTGATGTAGATCATGTCCCAGTATTTCAGACTGGGCACGGTGAAGGAGACGTAGTGGCCCGCGCTGTCACTACCTGTGGTGTAGCTGAGGGATGTGGTCTTGCCGTGGTTGATGTCCGGGGAGGCCAGGTATACCCCAGAGATAGAGACATTGGGGCCCATACGATACTTGACTACGAGGTTGGTCTTGGTGGGGGGCGTGTTGGCCTCGTTGCGCCACTGGTCGTCGTTGCCGAGCAGGTTGATCAGGTGGAGGACATCGTAGTTGGCATTGCGGCGGGTGAGGGCCCAGAGGGTGTTGCCGGAGCCGTCACCGGAGACGCTCTCACCGGTGATGGTGATCCACTGCAGGCCGGTGTCGCCGGGGACCAGGTCGGGGTCAAAGAGGAGGTTCTCGTAAGCGGTGATGAAGTCGTAGTGGTCCTTCATCGCCGCGCGCAGTGAGCTGCGCATCTGCTTGGAGCGGTTGGGGAAGTACTCGTGGGCCAGCATCTGGTCGCCTTCGCCCAGCTCGATGTGGAAGGCACCGCTGGCAGCGAAGGCGGCATCGGCCAGGCGCACTGTATCCTCGTCGAAGGTGCCCAGGGTGAGGCTGTCCAGATTGATGAAGCCAGTATCGCCAGCATCAACGGCTAGCTTCACTGTATGGCTTCCCGCTGACAGTTCGGCGAGATAGTAGGAGTGGATATCTGTGGCCCAAGTGTCCCAGTTGGGCTGATCCAGGAAGTAGATTTGCGCCTTCTTGACGCCATCCACATACACGCTGCGGGTAGCACTGGCGCCGGTGTCATTCCCGTAGCGGAAGACCAGGGCATACTTGCCATCTTCGGGCACCGAAATGCTGAACTGGACGTAGTCGCCTTGTTCGCCGAACTGGTCCACGAAGCCCCAGCCAGTGTAGCCCGGATGGTTGTTATTGGTGCCAACGTTATAGAGGGTGGCGTCCTCAGCTTCATAGCGGGGGCCCAGATTCTCGTAGTAGTTCATATAGGCGGCAAGAACCAGAGCTTTGCCATTGCTATTGCCACGCATCTTCTCCACGGTGGCCTTGACGTGGTTGTACTTGGGGCTTTGACCCCAGAGTTCGGTGTAGAGAAAATCGAGATTAGCGTTCTTGGTGACATCATCCAAAGCCCATCCGTTGACCGCCCCGCCGACGAGGTTGAAGGCCAGCTTATCGTGCCCTTGAAGGCCAGCGTTGTGGTAGGCGACAGCGCTGATGTGCTCCTTGGCATTGTTGAGGAAGGGGGAGAAACTGTTATCCAGGTCGACGACGTTGCCCCAGTAGTCATACGGGTCGTTCATCTGGCCCAACTGGTCGACGTGGATGCCGTCGAAGCCGGCACTTTTCAGGGCGTCCTCGTACTCACGGAAGATGTGGTTCTGCCAGTTGGTGTTGGCAGGGTTGAACAGAAGTAGCTTCACATTGGGGTCACCATTTCGGTCAGGCAAATCATAGCTGAGCTGCCCTGTGGCATTGTTGTTCTGGTAAATGCCCCATTGGGCGTTAACCCCGTAGCTACTGTAGTTTTCTCGCGCCGCATAGACCTGGACATAGGCCATGGCGGCCACGTTCCGGTCATGGGCAGCGGAGATCTGGTTCAGAACCGTCTGCCAACCGATCTCCCGGCTGTTCCAGTCTATCCAACTGCTGTCAATCTGGCCGTTGGTTCGCTTGATGAGACGCTCATGGCGCCACATCCAGTCGTAGACTTGCAGGGCGTTGATGTGGTAGTCACGGACCAGTTGCTGGACCTTGGCTGCGCTCTGAGTGGCCGTCTCGCCGGTCGGGAACTCCGAGAGATAGCCATACCGTGGGTAGCGAGTCCAGCCACTTGAGACGTCAATCGCCGTAGCCTGGTAGTCCGTTGTGCCGGCATATACCTCAGCCAGGTAGCCTTGGAAGTCCGTGTTGGGAGTGATCCAACCGAAGGTTTTGGTTGTGCTTTCGCCGACAGCCAGGCTTAGGCTTTGCGTGTCGGTATAGACTGTGGTCTCCAGGTGCTTGATCTTGAGGTCCAGCGACCCACTCCAGGGAGCACCGGTGTTGTTCTTCAGTTCGACCGTGATGGTGACTGTGGAGCCTGGATCGTATCGTCCCCTGTCCACATACACGTCCTGTATGAGATCCCCCGCTGCTCCTAGACTCACCGCAGGCAACAGGAGCACCAGCAGGGCTATGCTCACCAGGAACCCCAGCAGATGTCTTGTCTTCAACATGGTATCCTCCTCGCTTTTGAGAGGCCAGCTGGTCTCTGATGGGGCCTCGTTCGGGCCTTCGCTTAGCGTGCTAACGCCTCGAACAAGGCCAGGTAATCCTTCAAATGCTGTATGCTCAATAAGTGCTACCGTACATGTTCCCGTCCCCACTCGCTCATGCACCGGGATTCCTCAACTTATCCCTTGATCGCCCCTGCAGTTAGACCAGCGATGATACGTCGCTGGAAGATGAGCACCAGGATGATCAGCGGGACGGTGACGATCACGGTGGCTCCCATCAGTTCACCCCAGGGTACCTCGTACTGCCGGGAGAAGAGGGCGATAGCTACCGGGACGGTGCGGGTGGAGTCATCCAGGGTGTAGGTGAGCGCGAACAGGAACTCGTTCCAGGCGGCGATAAAGACCAGCAGGCCTGCCGTCACCAATCCAGGGGCCGACAGGGGGAAGATGATGAGCCGCAGGGCTTGCAAGGGTGTGGCCCCATCCACCAGTGCCGCCTCCTCCAACTCGAAGGGAATCTCCCGGAAGAAGCTGGTCAGGATCCAGATGGTGAGAGGAAGGGCAAAAGTGGTATAGGGGATGATCAGACCGTGAAAGGTGTTCAGCCAGCGAAGCTGGCGCAGAAGCACGAAGAGGGGACTGATGATGGAAATGCTGGGGAACATGGAGGTCATCAGGATGGCTCCCACAATGAAAATCTTGCCGGGAAACTTCAGGCGGGCCAGAGCATAGGCGCAGAGGGCGCCCAGGATTAACGAGAGGGCAGTCGTGCCCCCGGCCACGACAAGGCTGTTCAGGATGTTGCGCCCGAAGCGGTGTTTCTCGAAAGTGGCCTGATAGTTCTCCACGGTGAAATTCGTCGGAAACCAACTGGGAGGCCACTGGATGATCTCGGCGTGGGTCTTAAAGGAAGTGTTAATAGCCCAATAGAGGGGGAAGAAACAGATGGCCACCAGCAGAACAATGGAGCTGTAAAAACCGATCTCGCCCCAGGGGATACCGTTTTTCAGAAGGCCGCTCCGCTTCATCTATGCCGCCTCCAGACGCAACCCCAGGCCCCGCATGTACAGGAAGCTAAACAGGGCCACGAAGACGAAGACCAGTACCGAGATGGCCGAACCATAGCCGAACTCGAGGAAGGAGAAAAAGACCTCCTGGTTCATGACCACCAGGGTCCTAGTGCCGCTGGCCCCGCGAGTGAGGACAAAGACCACGTCGAAGACCCGGAAGGCGTCCAGGGTGCGAAAGATCAGAGCGACCAGGATGGCCGGGCGCAGTAGAGGTAGGGTGACGCGCCAGAAGCGCTGCCAGGTACCGGCTCCGTCTATTTTGGCCGCTTCGTAAAGTTCCTCAGGAATGATCTGGAGTCCGGCCAGAAGGAGCAGGGCCATGAAGGGCGTGGTCTTCCAGACGTCGGTGACGATAATGGCCCACATGGCCGTGGCCGGCTGTCCCAGCCAGGGGACGGGAGCAGGGATCAGGTGTAGCTTCACCAGGATGTCGTTGATGACGCCGAACTGATCATTGTACATCCACTCCCACATTCGGGCCGAGATGACCGTGGGAATGGCCCAGGGGACGAGAACAGCGGCTCGCACCAACCCACGGCCGGGGAAGGTGCGATGGATGACCAGAGCCACCAGCAGGCCCAGTACGAACTCCGCCGAGACGGAAACGACAGTGAAAAAGATAGTCTGACGCAAGGCAGCCCGGAAATCCGGATCGAAGAACAGCTTGATATAGTTACCCGGTCCGACGAACTTGCGAGCAGCGGCAAACTTGACGTTATAATCTTCCAGGCTAAACAGAAAAGTTTGAGCGAGAGGATAAAAGGTTATGAGGAAAATCACGATCAGGGCCGGCAGCATCAGCAGAGCAGCTAGCTGAGATTGGCTCAAACCTCTCTTGCGGATGGTGGTGAGAAACCGCATTCTCTGACCGTCCTTGCCATTTGAGTTGGGGGAGGCAGGGCAGATTTCCTGCCTCCCCTGGCTTGGGCTATAGGGTTACTTCTTCACGATGTCCGTGATCTTCTTCGCCATGTTCTTGATGGCCGTGGCGGCGTCCTGTTCTCCGGTCAGGGCCTTATGAGCTTCGGTGAAGAGGACGCTGGAGATCTCGGGATAGCGCGGGTGCACCGGCCGTGGCTTGGCGCCCACCATGATGTCGAAGAAATCCTTCCAGAAGGGATTGGCCGCCAGCACGTCGGCGTCCTCGTACAGGGACTTGCGAGTGGGGCTCAGCCCGGCGCCCAGGGCGGTGTCCTTCTGGATCTCGGCGCTGGTCAGGAAGGCGATGAGCTTGAAGGCCTCATCGGGGTTCTGGCTGAACTTGTTGATAGCCAGGTTCCAGCCGCCCAGGGTCGCCGCGCTCTTCTGGCCAGGTCCGTGCACCATGGGCTTGGCGCCGACTTTGCCCTTGACCGGCGAGTCGGGAGCGTTCATGGCTGCCCAGGCGTAGGGCCAGTTGCGCATGAACACGGCATCGCCGCGCTGGAAGACGTTGCGGGCATCCTCCTCCTTATAGGTGGTAACACCGGCTGGTGAAACCCCCGACTTGATGTAATCCACCATGACGCTCAAGGCTTCCACTGCCTTGGGATCATCAATGACCACGTTGCCTTTGCCATCCAGGACGTCAGCCCCGTTGCCCCAGACATACTCCAGGAGGTTGCAGGTCCCGCCCTCGTAGGCATCCCCCTGCCAGACGAAGCCGTTCTTGATGCCTTCCTTCTTCATGATGGCCAGAGCCTGCTCCTTCAGGTCGGCGAAGGTCTCCGGAGGCTTGAAACCGTACTTCTCCAGGAGGTCCTTGCGATAGTAAAGCAGCCCGGCGTCGGTGAAATAGGGCAGACAAACCACTTGCCCCTGGTAGGTGCACCCACTCAGAGGCCCCTCCAGGAAGTCGGCCATATCAAGCCCGGCTTTCTTAATGTAGTCGTTCAGGGGCACGACCCAACCGGCCGCAGCGAACTCCGCCGGCCAGATGATGTCCAGTCGCAGGATGTCCGGGGTTGGAAGCTGGCCGGCAGCCCAGGTGACGAACATGTCGTGTTGCAAGGTGGACGACCAGGGCATTTCCTGGATCTTGACCTCGATGTTGGGATTCTCCTTCATGAAGCGTTCCAGTTGCTTCTGGAGAACCGCGTACCCCGTCTCCCCGGAAGATGGCCCGGTGATGATCAGAGTCACTTTCTTGGGTGCCAGCGTGGGCGTGGCCGCCGGCGCGCAGGCGCTCGCCAGCAGGGCCAGCATCACCAGGCCGGCCAGGAATGTGAACGTCTTGTGCTTGCTCATTGGATTCCCCTCCTTAACGTAGATTCAGCGGATGGATCAAAAATCGGCTGTCCGTGCGGGTTTCCCTTGCGCTCCTATCACCCCCTTGTCTTCACTTTGTTCACCGGGCAAAGGAAGTTTGGGCCAAAAAGAAAGCCCTCAAGCCACTGCCATCATCAAGTCGGCCGCTTCCCCCTTGTGCACCGGCGACTTGAACAACTCCCCCAACACCACGCAGGCCGCACCTCGCGCCCAGGTCTCGTCCCCTGAGGGCTCAATCACGGTCTCCAGTTCATCGGCCAGGCCGTCAAAGGTGTGGGCCTGGAGAGCGTCACGCATCGGGCCGAAGCGCCACTCGCCTGCCCGCACCCCCTCACCACTGAGGATGACCAGCTTGGGGTTCAAAATGTTGACCAGGCTGGCGATGCCCACCCCCAGCCAACGCCCCGAGTCGGCCAGCAGCCGCCGCGCCAGCGCGTCCCCCGCTTCGGCGGCCTCCACGATGGCCTCCAGGGTCAAGGGCTCAACCCCAGCCAGGCGGGTGCGCTCCCCCAGGGCCATGGCCGCCCGTGCCTGGCGCACCACCGCCGGGTCGGAGGCCAGGGCCTCCAGACAACCCCGCTTGCCGCAATTGCACGGGGGGCCGTCCTCCACCAGGGTGATATGGCCGAATTCCCCGGCGCCGCCCAATGCACCCCGGTAGAACTGCCCGTTGGCCACGATCCCGGCCCCGATCCCCCGTCCCACCGTCACCACCACAAAGTGATCCACCCCATGGCCATGGCCGAACCACTGCTCAGCGATGGTCAAGGCGTTCACATCGTTCTCCAGATACACCGGCACCCTGAAGTGAGCGGCGATAGGCTCGGCTATCTTGGCGTCACGCCAGCCAAAGAAGGGAGAGTAGCGGCATATCCCGGCCGCGCCATCGATCACCCCCGCCATGCCGACGCCGATGCCCAGCACGCGTTGGCTGGCCACGCCGGATTCAACAATAGTCCTCTGGATAGCCTGGATAACCGCCTGAAGTATATCCGCCAGGTCCATCCCGGCGGTCGTCAGGGGGATCACGCGGTGATAGAGAACTTTAGCGTCCAGGTCGGTCACTGCGCTGGCGATCGCATGCTCCATTAACTTGGCCCCGACCACATAGCCAGCCTGGTAATTCAGGCGCAACAGCACCGGCCGACGCCCCCCGGTGGATTCCCCTGCGCCGATCTCGTGGACCAGCCCGCTGGCGATAAAATCGTTCGTGATCCCGGAGACCGTCGCCAGGCTGAGGCCGGAGAGGCGCGCGATGTCGGTACGGGAAAGGGGGCCACGACTTTTGATCAGGTTGAGGACCAGGTTGCGGTTGATCTCTTTAATGAGATCGCGATTGCCTTTGCGCAAACGGGCCAAAGCTGTCTCCCCACTTACTTTGTTCTGTGAAGTAACTATATATTATCACGATTTCCCCTGATTGTCAAGGGCCCACACGCGCCGACAGGGGGCTTTTCAAAGTTTTAACGCATCGGGGGGCGGCCCTGGACGGGCTGCTTCTGGGCGCGCTGGGGGCAAATGGCCCCCTGCGCGGAAAGACATTACTCCCCCGGCCCGATTTTGAGCTCGTTGGTATCAAGACCCAGCTCCTTTAAAGCGACCCTGATTTCGTCCAACTGGGCTGGGGGAATTCCAATTTCAGGGGCCACCTCAAGGCGGACGCGCAGACGAAGGCTCGGGTCCGTGGCGAAGCGGGTCAGCACCTTCATGTAGAAGTTCGTCCATTTTTGCGGCGGAAGCTCCCCCTCCCAGGACAGGTGCCGCCCGCCGGGCATTGGTGGTATGACCGTTTGCTCTGGCGCACCTTCTGGCCTTGCTCCAGGCTCCTCGGCCACTCCAACGGGAGGACGCTCCGGCTCCTCAGGTGGAGAGGGCGGCGCCCCTTTCAGGGCCAAAGCCTGGTCTGGTGGCAGGAGAACCACCTGGTCCGAAATCTCTACCTCTGCCGGCCCGAAGTCCGGGTCATCAATAATCGGCGTGCCCTGGTAACCCCCGTAGGTCTTGCCGACGTAGCCGAACTTCCCCATCTTCACGCCCTCCGCTATGGTGGTCCGCAAGACCTCGGGATTCAAGAGCCGCGGGAACTTGGGGGAGGCGAAAAACATGTCCCGCACGCCCTTGGTGCTCCACTCCTCCAGGGCCGGCGGCCAGTTGCGGACGAGGAAATCCGGACTGATGCTCTCTTCCAGAAGCCCCTCTTGCTTGAGCCGTGCAACGATGAATCCCACCAGCGATTCGGCCGCACTGGGGTGGAGGAGTCCCCAATCCACCTCCTGAAGGCTGCCGCCCTCTGCCAGGAGCAGCACCCGCCGATAGACGCGCCAGACCCCTTCCTTCAGGTTGCGTTCGCTTCGCTGCTTCTTACCCCTGAGCTCCTGGAGTTGCGAAGGTTCCAACTTGAGCCGCTCTTGCTCGGCGGGGTCCTCCAGGGTTTCCAGGGCGAGCAAGGTTTTGGCCTCGTCCGCAAGGGCCTCGCCACCTTCGGCCACGGCAAAGAGGAGTCCGCTTTTGAACGTCCGTCCCCGTCCCCCGCACTCCTGGATCATGCCCGTGACGAGGCGCTGAGTAGGGGCGCAGCGCCGCTGCGCCCCTACTTCGCGGGAGGCGTTCTCCCAGCCGTGCTCCGGCGCAAGCACCACCAGGGCCAGAGAAGGCGTATCCGGAATGTCCCCCGAGGTTTCGGGGAAGAACCGCCGCTCCAGGCGGGGGCCTGCCTTAAATACCTCCCGGATGGCCCCTCGCACCTTCTCCCGAATCGCCTCGTCGGCCTCGGCTCCGGAAAGCGCCGCCCGGCGGTCCGCCAGGATCTTGTTGAGGGTGGGCCGGTGGCTGATCCAGTAGGCCGTCCCTTTGGCGTCCAGGTAGTAGCAGCGGCGAACCAGGTCGTCCAGCGCCGTTTCCACGTTCCCGATGTCCAAGCCGGGCTCGCCCACGGCCAGGCGGATTTCCGGCAGGCTGGCCTCGTTGCGCACCTGGCCGCCGGAGGATTCAAAAAACACGGCCGTGGCTATCTTCTGATGCAGCCGAGCCCCCTGGATGGTTGCCGGCGCCTCCGCGTCCATGCGCACGGCATGGGCTTCCTCCCCGGCGATATCGGCGAGGATGGCGGCTTCCAGGCGCTGCTCGCCCAACTGCTCAAAGACGGCGGCGCGGAAAAGGCTGTCGGCAAGAGGTGCTGAGCCCAGCGTGATCAGAGGCTCCTTGCTCCCTTCTCGGAAGGCTTGCTGGTAGACCTGGGAGACCCACAGCGCCAGAAGGCGCAGTATGCCGCGGGTGCGCTGGAACCTGGGCAGCGACTGCCACTTGCGCTCAAACACCGAGATCACTGTGGGGTGAAAGGGATAGGTCGCCTCAAAGAGCTTTTCGGCCTGGGCCATCGGCAACCACTCGGGGAGCTGCTGCCGGTGCGCTCTCACCCAATCGGCGTAAGCCTTCGCCGTGCGCCGCACCTCCTTCGCATCCCCGGTCTCCTCAAACAGGCGCCGCCGCACGATCTCGGCGATCTCTGTCCCCTCCGAAAGCAAGACGGGTTTGCTCAACTTGTCCAGCGCCTTGTTCAGACGCTGAAAATCCGCTTCGTCCTCCTGTGTCATCTCGTATTCGGACATGGGGAGGGCCACAACCAGGACTGCGCGGGAGGTGCCCGCCACCTCACGACTCAGAACCTCCAAGAAGCTATATATCTGGGAGCCCAGCCGGGCGTAATTCCCTCCCGCATCCCGGGCGCGGCGGATGAAGTTGAGCACCTCGTCCATCAGGATGAGGACAGGCTCACCGCTGAACCACCGCTGAATGACCTCTCCGCCAGGCACGATCCCTTCCTGATCGTGCCGCTCCACGGTGGCGTAGAGATCGGCGCCGCCGAGCTGCCAGGCTATATCGCCCCAGGGGGTCTTCCGCCCGGGCTCGCCTTCAGCGCCGGCACCGACCACGAAGTCAAACCGGTTGCCGATGAAAACGGCCACCCGGGCACGGGGCACCGACGCCAGCTCAGCCTGCTGTAAAAGGTCTGAGACACCAGGCCAGGCTTTGGCCTCATCGCCCGCGCGGGCCAGGTGATACAGAAGCGTGAGGAAGTGCGTCTTGCCGCCGCCAAACTGGGTGGTCAGGTTGATGCCCGGTGATGTCCCCAAAACCTCACCCGCCAGGCGCCGCATCACCTCGGCCGCCATCTCCCGATAGGCCTTCGTAAGGTAGGTGCGACGAAAGAAGCGCTCCGGTTCCCGATAATCCAGCGGCGCCCGCCCATCCATCACCTGATCCAGGTGGATGGCAAATTCGGCGGCATCCAGGGGGATACCCTTGCGCAGGTCTTCTCTCGGCGTTGCCACCTGATGCCAGGGTTTCAACTCAGGCATGGCTCTCCTCCTCTCTTTCACCAGAGCAACGGACGAAATTGCCGAAACGCGCTGTCCCACACGTAGGGTTTAAAGAAGCCATCGGGGAAATCCTCTCCCCGGCTGCGCGTGCCCACCACCAGAAGGGTGGAGCGCCCCTCTCCTGGGGAAGTGCCCTCAAGCTCACCCATGACGCCACCTGCCAGGGCACTCAGCAGGTTGCCTGTTTCCTCCGGGTCCTGACGGTAGCAGAAAACCCCAGCCAGAGGGCAGCGAATCAAACTCACTTTCCACAGCGAGTAGGCCACGATGTCCTCTTCCAGCCGATTCTCTAACTCAAAGGCTGCCACCGGTCTTCGCCATCCCTGGCTTTTGGACGGAGGGAAAGCCATCACATCTATGGCCAGGTACTCCTGTTTGGCGACGGGCAACACCTCCGCTAGGTGGCCCCGCGCCACCGCCGTCCAGCCTAAAGCGTGACAGGTGGCCACCACAGCCCCCGTCAGGTGCCGCGTCCAATTTTTTAAGCGCTGCTGGAGAGCGGCATCCCGCAGGGGCTCCGCCCAGCGGGCATGGCGCACTTCCAGCCAAAAGGCTTTATACCACTCCCGAGCGCCTATTACCGGGTTCATAGCCCCAGTCCCTTTTTCCTTGCCAGGAGGCCATCTATCCAGCGCTTCTCTTGAGAATGCATCGGGTACAGCCGAGACAGCGCATCCGCCAGCCGCCAGAACTGCGCCTCGCGCCCCACGCCCTCATCCACCAGGAAGCGGCGCAACGCTTCACTCCGCCCATCGGCGAAGAGGAACATTGCCTGGTGCAGGCGATCCAGCGTAGATGCGCCCAGCGCCAGGGACGCCTCGGTTTCGGGCTCTGTCGCTAGCTCTTCAAACAGGCTCGGTTGCCCTCAGCGGCGCCGACGGGGCGCCTCTACAGTCGGGGCTAAAGCCCCTCCTACAGCCCCTCCTGCGGCCTGCCCGAGGAGAAAGCGCCGCCGCTCGGCCACCGGCACGAGGCGGGCGATGTTCCCCTGCACCTCCAGGATGCCGCCAGGACGCCGTAGCCGGTCTTCGTGGGCGCCCAGCGCCTGAAGGATGAGCCGGGCGTCGTCGTAGGGCAGGGCGTAGCCCGTAGGGGCACGGGGTCCCGTTCCCCTGCCCGCCCCTTCGGCCTCTTCTTCCTCCAACATGTCTTCATTGGCACGAGCCACGGCGCCATTGATCCTGCCGCGCAGGGTCCACAGCCAGAAGCCGGTCACCCGCGCGTCCGGCTCGTCCGTGGGGAAGTCCTTCAGCGCCTCCCGGGCCACCGCTTCCCACACGTAGGAGAGATAGCCCCGCTGCTGTAGGGGCGCACGGCCGTGCGTCCCTACGCCGTTGCTCACATCCCCCAACAGGATCACTTGACCGCCGGCGGTCTCCACCCGGTCGTAGCGGCTGTAGACCTCCAGGGCCGGGCCGATGCAGGCGAAGATGGCGTCCGCCCCGTGGATGCCCTCTTTTTCCAGCCTGGGGAGCCACTCGGCCACCTTGCGGTTCATCTCCGCCAGCACCCGCCGCCAGTCGCCCACCCCGGCGCCCTCCGGCCGGGGACGGCAGACGAGGAAGACCGAGGAGGCCAGCACGGCCGAGTCTTTGGCCCGCATCCGGGCGCCGCGCTCGGTTTCAATGGGCCAGGAGGCGGTGACGGTCCAGCCGGCCCGGACCAGGGCGTTGAGCATGGCCTCCCAGCCCGCCGTCCCCTTATGGGCGAAGAGCACCACCGAAAGCCCCTCCGGCCGGAGCACCCGGCGGCACTCGGCCAGGGCCCGCTCCATCGTGGTCTCGAAGAACTCCTTGGTCTTCTCCGGCTCGCCGGGCGGCGGGGGACCCGGGTCCATGATGCATTCTTCGGCCTTGGGCGTGAGGGGCGTGCGGAAGAGGTCGGGATGGAGGTCGGAGAGCATCCGCCGGAGCCAGACGTAGCAGAAGTCCGAGAGGCTGGCGTAGGGCACGGCGTCGTAGTAAGGCGGGTCGGTGACCACATAGGGGGCGAACCCGTCGGGCAGGGGGAGGGCGGTGGCCGAGCCCTGCCGGACGGTGCCGGGCCGGAACCCCTGCCCGCCCTCCCGCTCCAGGACCTGGGCCACCTGCTCCAGGGCGTATTCCACCCCACCCACCAGTTTGGGCATCAAGGGGTTGGCCTCGGCAAAGTCAGCTTTCATCGGAAACCCGTTGCCACCAAAAGAAGAACGCATGCCATAAAACGGATGATTGTAAGAGAGACCAGAGTTATAGTGGCTTGCATTGCTCACCGCCACGGCCAGGCAGGTGGCGACGGCCCGGGCGAAGCCAGGATCGCCGGTCTCCTCACGCACCTGCTCATAGGTCTCGCGCACCAGGTGCACGAAGGTGGCGAGGGCCAGGGCCTGGCGGGGGGTGAACAGGTCACCCCAGGTCGCCATGCCCCACTTGCGCACCGAGAACGCTCGGCTCGCCCCAGGTCCTCGTGCCTCTGGACTCGGCTCATCCGGCACCAGGGGCATGGGGCCGGTGTGTTCCCGCTCCCGGCGGGCGAGCTCCGCGGCCGCCCGTGCCGCGACGGCCGCGTCCTCTTCCGTGGCCAGGCGGAAGCCCCGGCTCCCGTCGGGCCTGAGGGTGATGACGGCAATCAGCCGGGCATCCCGGGTGCCGCCCCGTCGGGCCCGGATCTGCTCCCGCACCCGCGCATAGGGCGTGGTGTAGCCGCACACCGGGCAGGTGGCGGAGAAGCGCTTCACGATGGGCGGCTGGACCTCGCTTTCGGACCGGGGCTGAAAGATTTCAAACACCACCGCCTTGCGGGCCTTATCCCCCCGGTAGCGGAGGGCCACCCGCTGCTTCTCCTTGCGGGAAAGCCACAGCAGCCCGACCAGGGGCACCTCGGCCCCGCAGCCGGGACCCTCGCAGCGGATGGTGCGGGCCCAGAGGTAAGCGAGCGGTTCAGAGCCATCGGGATCCAGCGGATAGAAGGGTCTGAGCTCCTCAATGGCCCGCTCCCGCACCCACTGCCCCCACTGGCGCACCGCCTCGGCCAGCCGCAGACCGTAGGTCGGAAGATACTCCAGGGCCACCTTGTTGAGCAGCACCGCCACCGGATTGAGGTCGCCGGCGAAGGCGTCGGCCCCGAGGCGCAGGGCCTCGAAGGGGATGGAGCCGATGCCGGCGAAGGGGTCCACCACCAGGGGCGGGCCCTCGGGGTGGGCGGCGGCCACGAGCTTCCGGGCGGTCTCCACGAAGGTCCGGTGGGTGGCATTCTCCCAGGCGGCGAAATCTGCAATGAAGTTAAGGAGCGCCCGGCGCAGGGCCAGGGGATCGGAGAGGTCCCGGCCGGTAAACGGCTTTAAGGCTTCGCGCGCTTCCCGGCGGAACTCTTCCGGGCAGTTCTCGTCGGCTGGGTCGGGCAGGAGGGTGGCCATCAGCACGGCCCGGCAGGCGGCCAGCGGGCGGGTGGCCCACCAGACGTGGAGGGTGTGCAGATGCCCCTTACGGACGTTCTGGTCTTTGCGGGAGTGCTCGGAGACCCTCCCGATGGGCACCTCATCGGTCTCAATCAGGCGGCGGACCATCATGAACCACCCCCTTTTGGACGGCGAGCCAATTTTGTGGACTTGTCCATTTTCCTTTTGGACCGGTTCTAAGACAGTGCGATTCCATGCTGTGTCTCCTTATGCGCGACGCGATTATATAACCGCGTGCGGTTATCTGGAAACGATGTGCGGTTATTTAAGCGCGCAACGAATACCATGACCCTTTTTTCTTCCCGTGTTGGATGAGCACCCCTTTCTCAACCAGCCCCTGTAGCAACCGATATGCCTGATCAAGCGAAATCTGGCACAGTTCCGCCGCCTCCCGTCGGGTAATTCGCCCATGCGCTCGCACATACTGCAGGACCATCTGCTCCTGCTGGATCGGTTCAAAGCCGCGGCGGCGCACATACGCCGAGGGCAGGCCCAAGCGGCGGTAGGTGGCGGCGGAAAGGTGATAGGTGCGCCCTTTGCGTTCGCCCCGGGCTTCCACCAGGCCAGCTTCCACAAGCTGCTCCAGCACGGCGCGGGCATCAGGCTCGGGCTTTTGCAAGAGCCCGGAAGCCTGCGGGGTGGTGAGGCTTCGCTCCTGCCACAGGGCATTGAGGATGAGCAACTCGTCTAAGCCGAGGATGCGTCCCGCCTGGCTTTCCTCCACCACCAGCCGAACAAACTGGAGATTAGCTTTCCCGCCGGGGAGGACCAGCACCACATCGGTGGGTGTGCTGCGCTCGTAGGAGGGGGCCGGGCGACCGCTACGAAGCTGTTCGGTGAAGATGGTATCAATGCCTCGTCCCGTGCGTTCCACGATGCCGGCGCGCTTGAAGGCATCGGCGAGGAGCGGGTTGCGGGGCCGGGGTGGGGTCACCAGGATGTTGTCCAGATGCACGCCCTCGGGAAATCCTCCCGGATTGGAGATCACCATGTGGTCGTCATGCCACTGGATATGCACCGCTCCCAGGCGGGTGTAATCCCGATGGACCAGGGCGTTGGCGACCGCCTCGCGGAAGGCGCGCTCCGGGTAATCCGGTACCCCCACTCGGAGCATACCTACGAGGAATTCTTCTTCCCGGTTACGGGCACGGAAGCGGGAGAGGATCTCATCCATTATCCGCAGGAGCGGCCAACGGAAGAACTCATTCACCTCCACCCGGGTTCCTCGCATGACCTGAAAGGCAACCTCGTGGGTCGGGAGGAAGCGTCGCAGGGCTTCCTCTTTGCCGAAGAGGAGCAAGCCCAGGACACGGATGTGGGTGACTTCGTGGTTGGCTTCCACGGCGCCCAGGGCTTTGGCCAGCTCTTGATCGGGCAGGTTCAGCAGCGTCATATCCCCTTGTCCCAGGCTTTCCCGCACGAAGCGGCGGAAGCGCTCAAACTCCAGCGGATCCAGGTCCTCCCAGCGTGCCTCTGGAACTATCAGAGCGGAGTAATCCAAGACGCCGCGGCTGGCAAGCATGGACTGCATCTCGTGGAAGTGGAAGGGTAGGCACTGAGGCTTTCCCTGCCCTCCCAGGGCGCGGCGCTTATAAATTCCATCCGAGGTCCCCACAGGATGGTGGGCACGGGGCACTTCGATCACCACCACCGGTTTGCCTTCAAAGTCCACGACCTCCACATTGCATGACAGCGGTGGCTGCGTCCGGTTCGCAATCAAGGCCTGAAGCCGCCGGGGGTCTGTGGTCCCGGCTTCGTGGCGGGGACGGGCCCCCGTTACCCGCCCATCGTCTTCCACACCAATAAGGACGAAGGCCTCTTGGGGAGTTGGGCGGTTTGCCATACAGACGACAGCTTCAATAAGGTCGCGGTCGGAGAGAGGACCTCCTTCCTCCCCCTTGAACTCCATATTCAGGCTTTCCCCCTGTGTAATCAACTCTTTCAACCGCTCAATATTCATTTCCGTAGCCATCCTCTAGCTACTGAACTTTATGCCAGCGGTTCAGCAGAAGCATACATGTCCCTTAGCACTGCCCGGCAGGCGGCCAGAGCGTAGGGTTCATTAGTATCCGACCTCCTTTTGAATCGCCTCTGGCCCGATTTGGTAATGCTCAATCCGCACCACAGGCTGCCATGCCAGGCGGACTGGGTCCGATATCGCCATCAATCGCGGCGTTGTGGCACACTCAAAGACCACATAGAGCCAGTAATCAACTCGCAGCCGCTCCGCGGTTTTGTACTCGTTGCGGGTCAAGACCACCGGGCCGGTGCCTGCGCGTCCTTTGACCTCAATGAAGCGCACGCTGCCGCTGGCGGGATGGCGCGACAGGATGTCAAAGCCGCGATCTTCGGCGGAGACATCCTCAGGCAGCCAGCCGCGCTCGCGCTCGTAGCGCATGGCTTCTTCCATGGCGATGCGCTCCACTTCTTCGTCGCGAACCATCGGCGCGAAGTTTTCCCGCTCCGGATGCGGGAGGACCAGCGCCGAGCCGATGTGGACGAGATCGGCGATGGTCAACTGCCGCTCCCGCTGGAGCTCCTGGCGCCGCCGTTCCAGCCGCGCATTCAACTCGTCCAGCCGCCGCTCCGCCTCGCCCAGCGCCAGAGCCACGTCCTCACCGTGCTGCTGCCGCTGCAGGAGGTCCGCAGCCTGCCGCTGCTGGCGGTCAATCAGGGTGAGAAGGCTCACCTCCACATGCCGGGCGATGGTCTCCAGCTCCTTCTGGCGTTCCTGCTGGACTTGCTGCAGGAAAGGCTGGAGCCCGCTCTCCAGCAGGAAGCGCTCCACTTCTTCGCGGTCAGAGGGTATTGGCGGATCTCCAGCGGTTTTGGCCTCCGCGGGGATCAGGTCCAAAAAGACCGTGGGCTGGCGCAGCCGCATTTCGCCCGAATCGGCCACCTCTACGACGAAGAGCTGCCGGTGCAGCGTGTGGCCGCGCCCGTCGGCGATGGAAGCTGCGTAAACCTCTAGGCGAAAAGGCGCCGTGCGATGGAGGTCGTAGAATATTGCACCCCGACGCAGGTCTGTCTGGACTCTCTCCCAGACCTCCTCGCGGACGGCCTCAAACAGAGGGTGTCCGGGGGTCACCCATTCCAGGGTGGGGTCTTCGCCAAGCCGCCGTTTGTCAAAGGTGATCCTGCCATACTCCCGCCCCAGCGGGCCAAAGCGGGGCTCCAGGCGTTCCCCGACGAGCTGAAGGGGCCGAGGAATCCGGCCGATGTGGTAGACTCCGTTGCGCCCTTTCGGAGGCGGGAGCCCGGCGATAGGAGCGGCCTGAAGAAAAAACTCCTCCACGACCTCAGGGAGCAAACGTCGCTCTTTGGCCTCTGCTGCACGACCGAGGATGGCAGAGAGATTCAGTTCCCGCTTGGCCAGCCCTTCCAAGGTTGACTGGCAAATCTGGGCAAAACGTTCCCGATTGAAGTCCCGCACCACCCGGTCCAAAGCTGTCTGCTGGGTGAGACGCCCGGCGTAGAGTTCACGAAAGAGCCGCTCCAGGTAGTTGGCGGGCACGATCTCTCCCACCACGTCAAAGACCTGGTCGCTGCCGAGCTCTTTGCGAATCTCCCGCAGGCGCTCCAGGAGCCGCTCCAGGACCTGGCCCTCCCGCGTGTTGGCGGCGACAAAGTTGAAGATCAGACAGTCCCGCTCCTGCCCGTAGCGGTGGATGCGGCCCATGCGTTGCTCCAGCCGCATGGGGTTCCAGGGGATGTCAAAGTTCACCATGAGCCAGCAAAACTGCAGGTTGATGCCTTCGCCGGCGGCCTCGGTGGCCACCAAGACCTGGGCCTCTTCGCGGAACTCCCGTTCGGCGTAGAGCCGGGTCCCTGGCGTGTCCCGGTCGCCGATCTTCATACCCCCGTGGATCTGGGTGACCCGCAGCCCCCACTCCCGCAGCGTCGCCACCAGGTAATCCAGGGTCTCCTTGAACTCCGTGAAGATGAGGAGTTTCGTCCTCGGATCCCCGAAGATGTTCTGGTCCGCGAGCACCTCATGGAGCTTGGCGAGTTTGGAGGAGATCCCCCGCTCCTCCAAAGCGTGGGCCTTGTGCACTAAAGCCCTGAGTTCTCCGATTTCCTGCTGAATGGCTTGGCGCTCTGAGGGCAAGGAAGCCTGCTCAACCTCCTCCTCCAGTTGGGCGACCTCGTCTTCGGGCAATTCGTCCATCTCGTCCAGGCGAGACAGGTCTGCCACGACCTCCGGTTGGGGGTGGTGCAGGCGGTCCTCCAGCTTCTGGAGGCGCCGTTCCAGGCTGCGACGCACGGCGTGAATGCTGGAGGCAAACCGGCGCTGATACATCGCCATGGTGAAGCCCAGGGCCCGACCGCGAGCCGAGGGGTCCGCGGCGGCACGCATGGATTGATCCTGCACGTAGCGGGTCAAGGCCTCATAAAACTCAAACTCCTGCCCATCTAATGCAAATCGGACCGTGCGCACCTCGCGGTTGGTGAACAACCTGCGGACCTCGCCCGTATCGGGATCGGGAAAGGTCACCAGGGCCTCCTTGGTGCGCCGCAGGTAGAAGGGGGCATGATTGCGTTTCATAGCCTCCTCCAGGCTGCGCACATCGCCGTACACGTCCCGATCCAGGAGTTGCAAGAAGAGGCAGAAGTTGGCAGGGTCGCCCTTGTGGGGGGTACCGGTGAGGAGCAGGAAGTGGTGCGTCTTCTGCGAAAGGAGTTCACCCAGCCGGTAGCGTTCCGTCTTGTGTTCCGGGTCGCTGGCGCTCATGCGATGGGCCTCGTCCACGATGATAAGGTCCCAGGCCGTGCGGCCCAGGCTTTCCAGAACGTCTTCGCGCTTGGCCCAATCTATGGACGTGATGACTTGGGGCTTATCTTGCCAGGGGTTAACGCCGTAGGCGTTCCTCAGGTCCACTCCGCGAATAATGTCAAACCGCTCGCGGAAACGGTCCCGCATCTCACGCTGCCATTGAAAGGCCAGGTTGGCGGGCACGACGATAAGGGTGCGGCTCACCAAGCCTCGTAGCTTAAGTTCCTTGAGCAGCAGGCCGGCCATGATGGTCTTGCCGGCCCCAGCGTCGTCGGCCAGGAGGAAGCGAATCTGGGGCAAGGGCAAGATGTAAGAATACACCGCTTCCAGCTGGTGGGGCAGCGGATCCACACGGGCAATAGACAGGGAAAAATAAGGGTCATACTCATAGGCCAACCCCAAGCGGGCGGCTTCAATCCCCAACCGGAACCGTAGCGCGTCGCCCTCAAAGGGCGCCTCGGCGGGGATGACCTTCAGGGAATGGATCTGGTCCGGGCTCAGAAGACGCTCGTGGTACTGCTTGGTGCGTAGCCCCTGCCCCCCAACCTTCAGATTGGGACCGATAGATTGGACAAGCACCACCCGGACCGGCTCTGGGAAGATCTCTCCCTCAATAATCGTGCCGGGTTGAATATCACGCTCCATAGCACTTGACCTAGAGATTCAGCCAGGAATGGATGTCCAGCCTCCAGGTTCGCCTTCCGGCTGCGCGCCCCAGCGACGCGGCAGCAGCGCCCGCACCAACTCACGTTCCTCCTGCCCAAGGGCCCCCAGCAGCACCAGGGCCGCAACATAGCTCACCAGCCCGACCAGCACAGCCAGGGCCAGGCTCAGGGGCACGAGAAGCGCCATCGCCCCCGCCATCGCCAGCGCCGCCAGGGCCAGGCGACCAAACAGCGCCCCCCAGGGGATCGCCCCCAGGCTGCGCCGTAGATAATAATAGAAGGCCGCCCCTTCCACAATCTCCGAGAAGATGGTGATCACCGCCGCGGCCTCATACCCGTGCGCCGTGCGCGGGATGAACACCAGGTTGGCCGTGAAGTTGAAGGCCAGGGCCAGGGCGAAGGCCCGCGTCAGCTTGGTCTGCTGCCCCAGCGCAATCAGCACATAGTTGGTCAGGCTGTTGATCCAGCCGAAGGGGATGGAGGCGACCATCAGTTGCAGCGCGATGGCCGCGTGCGGCAGGTATTGCGGGCCGCCCAACAGCAGCGTGAGCGGCTCGGCCAGGGCGACCGTGATGAGCGCCACCGGCAAGGCGATCATCACCAGCAGCTTGATGGACAGGTGATACGAGCGCAACAGCGCCTCTTTGGACTCCGTCGCCTGGCGCGTCATCGCCGGGAAAGCCGCCAACGTGAAATAAGCGGGAACGATGTTGAGCGCGTCCACCCATTTATAGGCGGTGCTGTACCAGCCGACGACGGTGTTGCCTTTCAGGCCGTTGAGGAGCGGCACGTCCACCTTGAAGAAGAGCGTGGCCAGCAGGTGGTTGATCATCAGCGGCCAGGATTCCCGCGCCATCTCCCAGCGCAGGCGGGCGTCGCTCTCCCAGTAGGGCCGGAAGAAGCGCCGCACGGCCAGCGTCCCCAGGATGATCAGCGTGGCCAGGTTGACCACGATAGCCACCGCTGCCAGCCCCACGAAACCGCCGCCTAGGAGCAGCACCGGTGTGCCTAAGCCCACCTTGAGCAACACGGTGATCACCGTGATGGCGGCGGGATACTCGGCCTGCTCGTAGGCGTAGAACAGCGCCGTCAACCCGGTGGAGAGCGAGCCTGGCACGAGCGCCACCGCCAGCAAGAGGATGGCCAGCGCCGTGTCCGTCCCCAGGCCGAACTGGGCCCGCCAGAAGGCGATCACGGCCAGCAACAGCGGCGTGGACAGGCCCAGGAGCAGCAGGCGCAAGATCGTTGTGTTGGCCAGGTAGCGGTTGGCCTGCGCCCGGTCGCGGGCCACCTCGCGCGTCAGCAGCGTGTTCAGGCCGAAATTGGTCAGGATCTCAAACCAGCCGATGATCACGCCCGCGAAGTAGTACTTGCCCGCGTTGTCCGGCCCGAGGATGCGCAGCATGAGCGCGGCGAAGGCGAAATCCACTGCCCGGTTCATCAGGTTGAGGGCCATCGGCGCCAGGCTGTTCTTGGCCACGCGCCGCGCGGTGGAGTTCACCGCGGCCTCGGTGTAAACATGCCCCCAGAGCCACACGCCCAGCAGGAAGACAATCACCACCCCCGCCATAAACGAGCCGAACAGGCCCAGCTTGACCGGGAAGGGGCTGTAGCGGAAGCGCACGGTCCACTGCCCCGCCTCCAGGCGCACGGCGCGGAAATTGCCATCGGCCCGCACGATCTGAACTTCTCTCTCATCGGTTTCCTTAACCCCTATAAATAATCCGTTGAGCACCTTATCCTGAGTGCCCCCAATGGGGCGAACGAAGGCCACCCAGCCCGGTGCAAAGCTATCGCCCAGCACCAGCCAGCCCGGCTCGGCCAGGGCCACGTCCACCCAGACCTCCCCAGGCTGATAGCTGGTCACGGTGGCCGCCGTCGGCGCACAGGCCGCCGGGTCGGCACTGGGGGCACGCTCCGGCCCTTCCAGGATGACGGTGTGGCGCGGGTCATAGCGTTGCAGTGCCCCCTTCACGTCCGCGCTGGTCACGGTGCAGCCGAGGGGCAGGGTAAAGGCGCGGGGGAGGGCCTCTTCGTTGCGATAGACCTTCACCTCGCCATCATACACCAGGGTCAGCCGAGGGTTGTCAATGGGCAGTTCGCTCAGGATATACTTGACGTTGAGCAGGTCCAGCAGCGGCGAATTCAGCGCGCTCTCCTGGGTGATAGGGGCGATACGATTGTACAAGAGTTCGCCCTGGGGCTGGATGAGCGCCATGTATTCGGCGTACTGCCTGGGGATGATGGAATCATAGCCGCGCACATCCTGGAAGCCGTAGAACATGCCCACATTCGCGTTGAAGGTCTTGCTGGTCCCCAGGTCCTCGCGGGTGTAGCTCGTCAGCCGCCACAGGCCCTTGTCCTGCTCCAGGAAGCTGACCACCGGCGGCTTGAACTCCAGGAGTTCCGGAGGAGCGGCCGGGTTGAACCCGGCCCCGGCCAGAAGCAGGTCCAGCGCCAGGAGGCCCAGGGCCAGGCTGCCGCGACGCACACCGGACGAGCCGGGGAGATTCAGCACGATCAGGCCGCTGGCCGCGAGTGTCAGCCCGAACACGCCGACCCACAGCCCCTCGTAGGAGTAGAAAACGCGCACATCGGGGAAGGCCCGGTCCGCCAGGGCCAGCCCGTGCCACAGGCGCGTCACCGCCGGTTCAACCGTGTCAAAGAAGAGCCGCCCCAGACTCACAGCGGCGACCACGGCGACCCCGGTCAGGGCCGCCAGCCCGCCCAGCCGCCGCACACCCTCGGCGGGCATTCGCCTGGCCGCCTCCACGCCGAACCCGGCCAGGACAGCCACCGCCAGGGTGTAGGGCCAGACCCAGCGGAAAGGCGAGTGGAGTTGGTTGACGCCCGGCAGCCAGAAGATCAACCGATACAGCGGTGTGCCGAAGGCAAAGGCCAGCGCCACCAGCGCCAGGATCGCGAAGAATGGTACCGGCGTCGGATCGTAGCGGTCGCGGTGGAGGACATAGACCAGCCCCGTTCTGCGGCGGCGCTGGCCGCGTTGGTGCAGCCAACTGAGGACGGCGATCACCGCCAGCAAAAGCGGCAGGATGCCCACATACGCTCCACCCTCCACGTAGTTCTTGATCCCCCACCAGAGGGTGGGTTCGCCGCCGACCAGGGGATTGGGCGGGGCAGGCATGACCCGGCCGGTGAACAAGTCCACATAGGTATGGTGGGCGGGGTTGCCGAAGATGTTGGGGACCAGGAAGGCGGCGATATGCCGTGCGGGGTAGGCCCAGCCCTGGATTTGCTCAAACGTGGCCGCGCCCTGGCGAAAATTGGACTGGACGACATCAAACAGGGGCACAAGCTGGATGGCGCCCAGCCCCAGGCCGAGCACCATCATGGCGGCAACAGACGACAGACGAGGGGCAAGCAGAGGCACAAGGCCTTGCGCCCCTACAACATCCGTCGTCCGTCCTCCGTCCCCCGTCCGGCGCAACAGCCGCCAGGCCGCATAGGCAGCGGCGACCATCAAGGTGTATAGGGTGATCTCAATGTGTCCGGCGAGCACCTGGCAGCCCAGGGCCAGCGCGCCCGCCGCGACCCAGGGCAACCGGGTGGGGCGCCCGCCCAGGGCGGGTTGCCGGCGCAAGGCCAGTTCAATACACGCCAGGATCAGGGGCAGCCAGGCCGCGCCCGCGACGATCATGGGGAACACAACGCTGACGAGCATGAAGCCGCTCAGCGCGTAGGTCATCGCCCCCAACGTGGCCCCTAACCGGCCCACGCCGAGCACGCGCAGGAACAGGTACATGAACGCACCCGCCAGGAACACTTGCGAGGCGGCGAAGGCGCCATAGGCCCACCACAGGGGGAAGATGTAAAAGATAAGGCTGAAAGGATATAGCGCGGAATGCTGGCCTGCGGCCAGGAAAGGCACGCCGGCGAAAAGGTAGGGATTCCATAGGGGCGGCTGGCCCGCCCGCAGGCTCTCCAAAATGAAGCGCTTCCAGACGTAGTTCTCCAGAATCAGGTCGGAGAGCAGGCTGTTATGAGGCGTGCTGATGCCAAACTGCGGCGCGAAGGCGCGCCAGGGCTGGAAGGTGAACAGGTTGTCGGCGGGGATAAGGGTACGCCCACCGAAGATGACGGGCCAGTAGAGCAGGGTGGGCAGGGCCAGCAGCCCCGCCAGGATGAGCATATCGGGCCAGCGCTTACGCACAAGCCCTCATTATACCACAGACGACGGACGATGGCGGCCGATTCGTAGGGCGACCGGCCGGTCGCCCCCAATTCGGGGCTAAAGCCCCTCCTACTGCCCGGCCCGCGTGTGCGCCGGGAGCGGGGGAACCGGGGCACGGGCGGCAGGCGTGAGATGGCGGTGGCGCCACCACACCTCCCAGGTGCGCCAGGCAGCCTCCAGCTTGACGCCCAGGGTCATCTTGGACTGGCCGATGCGACGGTCTTCAAAGTAGATGGGGATCTCCAGGATGCGATAGCCTAGCTTCTCGGTGACGTAGGTCATCTCCACCTGGAAGATGTAGCCATTGGAGCGGATGCGGTCCAGTTGGATGCCCAGGAGCGTTTCGCGCCGCCAGAGCTTGAACCCGGCGGTGGCGTCGTGCACCTTGACACCCAGGATAAGTTTGGCGTAGAAGTTACCCCAACGGCTGAGGAGCAACCGCCCCGTGCCCCAACGCTCGTCCAGCTTGCCCTGCGGCACATAGCGCGAACCCACGACCACATCGGCATCGCGGATGGCCTCAAGAAAGCGCGGGATGGTGGCGGGCGAATGGGAGAAATCGGCGTCCATCTGCACGATGTAGTGCGCCCCCAACTCCAGCGCCCGCTTAAAGCCGGTGACGTAGGCCGTGCCCAGCCCGCCTTTGCCGGGCCGGTGGATGACGTGGAACCTGCCCGGCCAGCGTTCCGCCAGTTGGTCGGCGACCTGGCCGGTGCCATCGGGGGAGTTGTCATCCACTACCAGAATCTCCAGCCCAGGCAGGCTCAAGGCATACAGGGCCTCGGTCAAGCGCGGCAGGTTCTCGGCCTCGTTGTATGTCGGGATCACCGCGATGGTCTTCACGTCAGGCTCGTCTCGCGCCAATGGATTTCCCTCTCCCATATCATACCCCGGCCCAGGCGATCAACAATGGGAAGGCGGTAACACCCCACCGATCCGATCGACGACCAGGCCCCGCCGTTCCAGTTCCGCGATATAGGGATTGATCCCCACTGAGTCGCTGGCGATGTGCCCGGTCACGATGAGCTGGCCGCGCCCCTCCGCCCGCAGCTTCTCCAGGTCTGGCGGCGCGATGTGAATGTAGATGACGGTATCTACGCCGTTGGCGAAATAGGCTTTGGCGACATCGTAGCCGCCGTTCGTCAGCGCCCCATGCACCATCACGGTCTTCCCGGCGGGTGCATCTGGGTTACCCATGAGGATTTTGATCTCCGTCGTGGCGCACTTGAACTCGCCCAACGCGCCGATGGCGGCGGCCACATCGCGGAGCGTCGCCTGAGGGTGCGCGGCCAGCGTGCGGTCAATCACATCCTGCAGGATACGTCGCCCAACCTCATCCAGCGGGCTATGAATGTTGAGGAAGGGCATCTTGAGCAGCCGGGCGACCGAGGGCACCTGGTCATAGTTATCGGACTGGCCGGAGACGGCCAGGCTCTCCAGCCGCGCCTCAACCGCCTGGCGCGCGGCCGCTTCAGGCACGCCCGCCGCGACCATGAGATCAATGTGGCGCCGGTACACCGGCCACATGCCGGGCCGCACGCCCACCGGATGGTGGGCGATGACCGCGTCATAGCCCAGTGTCCGCGCCAGGAGCAACTCGCCCGCGCCGATGTCTATGCCGATCAGCACGCGGCGAATGTCTTCGCCGGAGACATAGATGGCCGAGTCGGGCGGTATCTCTTGCATCCCGGCCATGTCCAGCGCCAACACCATCAGGTCATGTGTGTCCATGATCTCCTTCTGTGAAGTAGGGGCGCACGGCCGTGCGCCCCTACGGGCACAGCGCCGCTGTGCCCCTACGGAGCCAGGTTCAGGTTCGGCGCGGCGCTGATCAACGCGGCCAGCAAGGCGGCCCGCTGCGGTAGGCTGGACAGAACGGCGTGCTCATGTACGGCATGGGCGCCATCGCCCACGACCCCCAGGCCATCCAACGTGGGGATGCCCAGGGCGGCAGTGAAGTTGGCATCGCTGCCGCCGCCGGTGGCTCCTTCCAGCAACGTGATCCCCAGCCCGGCGGCCACCGACTGCGCCCAGGCGAAGGTCTGTGCCATCAACGGCGTCCGCTCCATCGGCTGGCGACTCATGCCACCATGCACCTCCAGACGGGCGCCGGGCAGGACGGGCTTGAGGCTGCGGATAGCCCGGGTCAGCCGCTCGCTTTCCGCGCCGTTGGCCACGCGCACATCCACCCACATCCAGGCTTTGTCCGGAACGACGTTGGAGCGCGTCCCGCCCTCAATCCGCCCCACGCTCACCGTTGTCCCCACAGTGTAATCCGTCAGGCGCTGCAGGGCCAGGACGTGGTGGGCCAGTTCCTCAATCGCGTTGACGCCTTTCTCATGGTCGGCGCCCGCATGGGCGGCCCGGCCATAGGCTGTGACGCGGAACAGGCCGGTGCCTTTGCGCCGCGTCTTGAGGGCGCCGTTGGATAGGGCGGGCTCCAGGCAGAGCACCAGCCGGCTGCGCCGCGCTTCCGCCTCAATCAGCGCCCGCGACGTGCGGCTGCCGCGCTCCTCATCTGAGGTGAAGAGCAGGGTAATCGGCACGGGCGGCCACAGGCCCAGTTCGCGCAGCCCGCGCAGGGCGCCGATGGCGATGGTGATGCCGCCTTTCATATCGTAAGCCCCTGGCCCGTACAGGCGGTCATCCTCGTAGCGCAGCGGCAAGGCCCCGATGTCCCACACGGTGTCCATGTGGCATAAGATCAGCACCTGGCCGTCGCCCCGCCCCCAGCGGGCAACCACATGGTCGCCGGCCCCGGCCTGCCGTTCCAGCGTCACTTCCGCGCCCAGGTTGCGCACCTCCTCGGCCAGGAACGTGCCCAGCCGGTCTAGTGCGGCTTTGTTCGTTGTGGGCGATTCCAATCGGACGATGTGCTCCAGGAGCGCGGTCATACTGCTGAGTTGGTGGCTGAAATAATTCATGAGCGACTTCATGCCAGTCAGTATAATCAGGGTGCGGTGGGCTGTCAATCACGCCCTCCGTCATGTGCATTACCTTAGCCCCCACCCCAACCCTCCTCCACAAAGGGGGGGTAGGGGCACAGCGCCGCTGTGCCCCTACTGGATGGGGCAGTGCGAGGGAGGGGGTGACATTGCCCCCCCTCCTCCCCGCATGCGGGGGGAAAGGGGGGGAGAGGGTGAGGCAAGTGGCATAATTGATACATTCCATCTACAATAGTGCGCGACCGCCTGAACACCGAGGAGGGACGATGCGAGCTGAGAACCCACTGGTTCAGTTGCAACGTTACGGGCAGAGCTTCTGGTGCGATAACATCCACCGGCGCTTGTTCACCTCCGGTGAACTGCAACGGCTGATTGACGAAGATGGCCTGCGCGGCATGACCGCCAACCCGACCATTTTTGAGAAGGCTATCAGCGAAGGCCCGGAGTACGACGAGGCCATCCGCTCGCTGGCCGCCGAGGGCCACTCCCTGCTGCACATCTACGAGGCGCTGGCCACCGAGGACGTGCGCCAGGCCGCCGATTTCTTCCGCCCGATCTACGAGGAGACCGGGGGCGGCGATGGCTTCGTCAGCCTGGAGGTCTCGCCTGCACTGGCCTACGACACCCAGGCGACCATCGCGGAAGCCCATCGCCTGTGGGACAAGGTCAACCGGCCCAACCTGATGATCAAGGTCCCGGCGACCCCGCCGGGTATCCCCGCGATTGAGCGGCTTCTGTACGATGGCCTCAACATCAACATCACCCTGATGTTCTCGTTGGCCCATTACGACCAAGTAGCTGATGCCTATTTAAATGCGCTGGAACGCCGGCGGCAGGAGAACAAGCCCCTGGATCACATCGCTTCGGTGGCCAGCTTCTTCGTCAGCCGGATAGACACGAAGGTGGACCGGTTGCTTCAGGCGAAGATAGAGCAGGCTACGGCCCCTGGGGAGCGGGAGGCGTTGCGCCGCCTGCTGGGCAAGGCCGCCATCGCCAGCGCCAAGCTGGCCTACCAGCGGTTTAAACAGGTCTTTAACGGCCCGCGCTTCGCCCGGCTGAAGGCGCACGGCGCCCGCCTGCAACGCCCGCTCTGGGCAAGCACCAGCACCAAGAACCCGGCTTACCGGGATACCTATTACGTGGAGGAACTGATCGGCCCGAACACGGTGAACACCATGCCACCCGTGACGATTGAGGCCTTCCGCGATCACGGCGTCGTCCGCCCCACGCTGGAGGAGAAGCTGGACGAGGCCCATGCGGTGATGGACTGGCTGGTTGAGGTGGGCATTGACCTGGGCCAGGTCACGCAGGAGCTTCAGGTGGAGGGCGTGAAGGCGTTTGCGGATTCATTTGAGGCGCTGCTCCGGCGGATCGCTGAGAAAAGCGCCGTACTGACTTGATGACGGAAGACGGGGGAGGGGCGCACGGCCGTGCGCCCCTACACGCATCCATCCCCCGTCATGACAGATGAGCGTTTCCCTCCGTGATCGGATCAAATCCCGCGCCTATGCACTGGGCTTTGACTTGGTCGGCATTGCGCCGGCGCAGCCCAGCCCCCACGCGGCGGAGTTCATCGCCTGGCTGGAAGCAGGTTATGCGGGCACGATGGCCTACATGGCCCGCGAGCCGGAGCGCCGCCAGGACCCGCGCAACGTCCTCAACGGTGCCCGCTCGGTCGTCTCGGTGGGCCTGAGCTACTACACGTTCCGGCTGCCCGATGACGTCCTCAACGATCCCTCACGCGGCATCATCTCCAACTATGCCTGGGGTGCGGACTACCATGACCTCATGCTGCCGCGCCTGAAGGCTCTGGCCGCGTTTATCCAGGCGGAAGCGGGTGGCGCGGTCGCCACCCGGGCCTATGTGGATACCGGCCCGCTGCTGGAGCGCGATGTGGCCGTCCAGGCGGGGCTGGGCTTCACGGGCAAAAACACCTGCCTGATCCACCCCCGCCTGGGTTCGTATCTCTTCCTGGGCGAGGTCCTGACGGATGTGGAGATTGAGCCGGACCCATCGCCGTCGTCGCCGGTGGGCTGTGGCCGTTGCACGCGTTGCCTGGTGGCCTGCCCCACCGAGGCGTTTGTCTCCCCTTACGTCCTGGACAGCCGCCGCTGCATCGCCTATCTGACGATTGAGTTACGCGGGCCGATTCCGAGGGAACTGCGCCCCCGGATGCGCAATCGCATCTTCGGCTGTGACATCTGCCAGGAGGTCTGCCCCTGGAACCTGCGCTTCGCCCGCCCGACGCGCGAACCGCTTTTCCGCCCGGTGGATCTCAACCGCGCCGCGCCACCGCTCCTTGATCTGATCGGCCTGGACGAGGCGGGCTTCCGCGCTCGCTTTGGCGGCACGCCGGTGATGCGGGCGAAGCGGCGCGGCCTGTTGCGCAACGTCGCCGTCGCCCTGGGCAACTGGGGTGCCCCCCAGGCCATCCCCGCGCTCATCCAGGCGCTGCACGACCCGGAGCCGCTGATTCGCGGCCATGCAGCCTGGGCCTTAGGGCGTATTGGGAATTCACAGGCCAGACGGGCGCTGGTGAAGGCTCTTCGCGTGGAAACGGATGCAATGGTCGTGGAGGAGATTCAACATGGGATGTAGAGCAGCAGACCACAGCCGGAGCAGTGGCTGTCGTGCGCACTCCCTGATTACGACGCCTTCGCCCCTTTCGTCTCACGCTCCGCCACATACGGTTGGCGCAACTCCACCGGCTTCTCCGCCCGTGCCGCCCTCAGATTGAGCAATTCCACAAACACCGAGAAGGCCATCGCAAAGTAAATATAGCCCCTGGGGATGTGCTGGTGTAAGGCTTCCACCAGCAATGTCACACCGATCAGCAGGAGAAAGGCTAACGCCAGCATCTTGATCGTCGGGTGGCGGTGGATGAAGTCGCTGATGGCGCCGGAGGCCACCATCATGAAGATCACGGCGATAATCACCGCCGCGATCATGATCGGGACCTGGTTGACCATCCCCACCGCCGTGATCACCGAGTCCAATGAGAACACGATATCCAACAGCATGATTTGGAGGATCACGCTGGAGAACGTCGCCGCGACCTTCGCCGAGGAGCGGCCCTCCTCCCCCTCCAGCCGCTGGTGGATCTCCTGCGTGGCCTTGGCCACCAGGAACAGCCCGCCCCCAGCCAGGACCAGATCGCGCCCGGACACGTCAAAGCCGAGCACCTCAAACAACGGCTGTGTCAGCCCGATGATCCAGGAGATGGTCAAAAGCAGCAGGATGCGTGTGCCCATCGCCAGGCCCAGGCCGGTCAGCCTGGCTTTATCTTGTTGACCGCTGGGGAGCTTCCCTACCAGAATAGAGATAAACACAATGTTATCAATTCCCAGGACAACCTCAAGCACGACCAGCGTCACCAGCCCGATCCACGTCTGGGGATCCGTGAGCCACTCCATGCAGGCGACCTCCTGTGATTGGGATCAGATGTTCATGCCGCTATTATAATGGTACTCAACGGATTATTTCTAGGAATCGCGGAAGACGGAGGATAGAGGCCCATCCGTCCTCCGTCATCTAGGCGCGGTACTCCCGAACGATGCGCATCTCCTCCCCTACCATGCGCCACGCCCGCCGTTCCGCCTCCGCCAGGATGCGTTCCTCGTCCAGTGTCAATAGCTCGCCATCGCGCATGAGCAGGCGGCCATCCACGATCACGTGGCTCACATCGCCGCCGCAGGCGGCATAAACCAGATTGGCGATCAGGCTGTGGCGCGGGCGCAGGTGAGGGCGGCGGAAATCCACCAGGATCAGGTCTGCCGGGCGGCCCGGCGCAAGTACGCCACTCTCCTCAAAGCCCATCGCCCGGGCGCCGTTGCGCGTCGCCAGGCGCAAGACCGTATCGCCGGGCAGGACCGTTGCGTCGCCCAACGCGTGCTTCTGGATCAGCGCCGCCAGCCGGGCCACCTCAAACATGTCCATGCTGTTGTTTGATCCAGGCCCATCGCTGCCCAACGCCACGTTGACCCCTTGCGCTAAAAGGGCCGGCACCGGTGTCGTGCCCATGGCCAGCTTCAGGTGCGTCTTCGGGCACTGCACCACGTGAACACCGCGCTCCGCCAGGATGCGCCGGTCGTCCTCGGTCAGATAGATGCAATGGGCAGCGATGCAGGGCACATCAAAGACGCCCAGCCGCTCCAGGTGTGCCACCGGCGTCCGCCCGTGCAGCCGCAGCGAATTCTGTACCTGCTCCTGCGATTCGGCCACATGGATGTGCAGGCCCACGCCCAGGTCTTTCGCCCGCGTTGCCACCTCGGCCAGAAAGTCCGGCGGGCAGACGTAGGGGGAGTGTGGCCCCAGGAGCGTGCGGATGCGCCCATCGGCCCCGCCCTGCCAGCGCTTCACGAACTCTATCGTCCCCGCCAGCCCTGGCCCGATCTCAGCCTCCGCCCCGATGCCGAAGACGCACCAGGTCAGCGCGGCCTTCAACCCGCTCTGCTCCACCACCTCGGCGACGCGGTCCATGTAGAAATAGTGATCGGCGAAAGCCACCGTGCCGGAGCGGATCATCTCGCAGGCCGCCAGCGCCGCGCCCCAATACACGTCCTCCTCGGTCAGCGCCGATTCGGCCACCCAGATGCGCTCGTTGAACCAGCGGTCAAGCGGCAGGTCCTCGGCCCAACCGCGCTCAAATGTCATGGGAGCATGGCAGTGGGCGTTAAAGAACCCCGGCATAGCCACATGGTCTGTGCCCTCAATAACCTCGTCAGCCCGGAAATCGGGCGGCGCCGCACCGATAGCGCGGATCACCCTGCCCTCAATGGCGACATCCACGTCACGCAAGATCGTTCCGGCATCGTCTAGCGTGACCACATCCACATGACGGATCAGAATGTTGCCCATGGCGCTCGCCTCCTGTAGGGCCTCACATTATAGCATCCCATTCGCCTCTGCCGCTAACCTGTGCTAGAATGGACGATGGACGACAGATGGCGGACGCAAGGCTGTTGTCCATCGTCCATCGTCCACGACGGAGGGGTGACCCATGATCACATACGAAGTGCCGCTTGTGCCCGGCCCGACACGGGTGCCGCAGGCTGTGCGCGAAGCTTACCTCACCGATTATGGGTCGGCGGACCTGGAGCCGGAGTACAGCGCCGAGTATGCTCGCGTCCAGGCGGGCCTGGGCGCCATCCTGGGCACGGCCAACAAGATGGCCATCATGACCGGCGAGGGGATGCTGGCACTATGGGGCGCGCTCAAAAGCTGCATTGTCCCAGGCGACCGCGTGCTGGCGGTCAGCACCGGCGTCTTCGGCCATGGCATCGGCGAGATGGCGGAGCAGATCGGCGCCCAGGTCAGATATGTGGAGTTCGGCTACGACCACATTGCCGATCCCGATGAAGTGGAGAAGGCCATCCGGCAATTCCGCCCCAAGATGGTGACCGCTGTCCACTGCGAGACGCCCTCTGGCACGCTCAACCCGGTCGCCGAGATCGGCATGCTAGTACGCAAATATGAGGTGCCCCTGTATTACGTGGATGCTGTGTCCAGCGCGGCGGGTGTGCCGGTGCGCGCAGACGACTGGGGCATTGACCTGTGCCTGGTGGGCACGCAGAAGGCCCTCTCGGCCTTCCCCGACCTGGCGATCGTGGCCGTGAGTGAGCGGGCCTGGGAGATCATCGCCCAGGTGAACTACCCCGGCTATGCCGCGCTCCTGCCCTTCCGCGATGCCCTGGAGCGGCGCTGGTTCCCCTACACGCCGAGTTGGGCCTCATTGGCCGCGCTCCATGTCGCTGTCAAAGCGGTCTTAAATGAGGGCCTGGAGAACGTCTTTAACCGCCATCGCACCGTTGCCCAGGCCACGCGCGACCGTCTCCGCGCCATGGGGCTGGAGCTATTCCCGGCGGATGAAGCCGCCTGCTCACCGACGGTCACGGCGGTCAAAGTGCCCTCTCACCTGACCTGGCAGGAGTTGGATCGGCGCCTGCGCGAGCGAGGTGTGGTCATGGGCGGCAGCCTGGGCCCGCTGGAGGGCAAGGTCTTCCGCATCGGCCACATGGGCAGCCAGGCGGACATGGCGCTGGTGGAGCGCGGCCTGGAGGCCCTGCGCGAGGCCATCCGCAAGTAGGGGCACGGCGCCGTGCCTCTACACCGTCCTGGGGGCAACCACAGGGGGCTGCCCCTACCCTTCCTGGGTGCGGAAATACGCCACCGTCCGGCGTAGGCCCTCCTCCAGGCTGACCTGGGGCGCCCAGCCCATCTCGCGCCGGGCTTTGGTGGCGTCCAGGAAGATGCGGAAGGTCTCTCCTGCCCTGGGCGGGCCATAGACCGGCGGGCGGCGGTAGCCCGTGATCTCGCTCAGGAGCGCGTAAATCTGGTTGATCGTTGTTCCACGTCCGGAACCGATGTTGAAGATGCCCTGAACGTGGTCCTCCATGGCCAACAGGTTAGCGCGGGAGCAGTCGCCCACATAGACGAAGTCGCGCTCCTGCTCCCCACTCCCGAAGATCGTCGGCTGCTTCCCGGCCAGCATCTGCCCGATGAAAATGGCCACCACGCCCGCCTCGCCGTTGGGGTCCTGGCGCGGGCCATACACGTTGGGATAGCGCAACACCGCATAGGCCAGGCCATAGAGGACCCGGTACATATAAAGGTAGTGTTCCACCGTGTGCTTGCTGGCCCCGTAAGGGCAGATGGGGTTGACGGGGTGGGCTTCATCACAGGGCAGATACTCCGGCTCACCGTAAACAGCCCCGCCGGTGGAAATGTACACGATCTTGCGCACACCGCTCTTACGGGCGCACTCCAGGAGGTTCAGTGAGCCGCGTATGTTCACATCGGCGTCAAACAGCGGATCGGCGACGCTCTTGCGCACGTCCATCTGCGCTGCGTGGTGGTTCACTATGTCAAAGCGCTCTTGCTCAAACACCTCGCTTAGATGGGGGTCGCGGATGTCCATCTGGTAAAAGCGGGCGCGGGGGTTGATATTGGACGCCCGTCCGGTAGAGAGATCATCCACGATGACCACCTCATGGCCTGCCTCCACCAGGGCATCCACGACATGCGAGCCGATGAAACCGGCGCCGCCGGTGACCAGCACCTTGAGTTTACCATCCTGTGTAGCCATAGGGGTGATTATACCTGTCCTGAAAAGTGTGAGGGAGCTCCAGGCGGATGATAAGGGGTATTTTTACCCAATTTCTAACCGATCTCTATCCAGGTATACATTGATCGCCTGTGGACTCGCTTTATAATGAGATACAGGATAGGGACAGGGCGGGGGAACCCTGATTATACGAATGGCGGGCCTATGGAGCAGGCCCGCTATTCGTTTTTGGTGTTGGCGGATTAGCCCTATGGTTTATACCTCCTCCAGGTCCTCGGGTCTATCCACATCGCCGGGCGCTGCCCCGGCAGCGAACGGCAGCCAGGCCACCTGATCGGCGTGCTTGTGAATCAACCCCCGCCCCCCTACATCGCCTGTCACGGCCATCAACTCCGGAAAAAGCGCGCGGTCAAACAGCACCGGGTTGCCCCGTTGCCCACCGTATGTGGGGACGACAATCGGCGCGAGCGTCTCACGGCGGCACTGGATCAGCGCGTTGATGACCTCCGTGGACAGGCGGGGCTGATCGGCCAGGACGAACAGCGCGGCAGCGCTCTCCGGATGCAGTGCCTGAAGGCCAGCCTGCATAGAGGTGCTCTGCCCTTGGGCCCAGTAGGGATTGATCACTATGCGAAGCCCAGGCCATCTGGCCTGAACGAAAGCGGCTACCCGCTCCGCCTCATACCCCACCACCACCACCACCTCATAGACCTGACTGGCAAGCACGGCCTGGATAACGTGGGCCAGCAACGGCTGCCCCCGCCATAACGCCAGTGGCTTCAGCCCACCAAAACGCTGCCCCGCACCGGCTGCCAGGATCACCGCCGCCACCCGATCATGCCTCTCGCGTACCGGCAGTTCTGCACGGCTCAGATGGGCAATACAGACCGCATCGGCCCGCCGCTCCCGCAGCAGAAGCACGGCGACCTCCCGCCCGGCCTGAAGCCGCCCATCGTCATCCGCCTGATTGAGTAGAGCGATCACCCGCGCCCCTGCCGGAACCCCCTTCAGGCCCCCCTGCGGGTGGCGCAAGACCGCGGCCACCGCCTCCGCCGTGATCGCCTCCCCCGGTTGCAGGCCCGTGAGGGCAGCCACCCGCTCAGGCCGGTGCACAGCGTCAGGGGATAAGGGGCGACCGATCACACTTAATCCGACCACCGGAACCACCAGCGTAGCCAGTGCCGGAATCACCGGCTCGTGCGCTGCCGGCGCCTTGAATGGGCGCCCCCGCGACCCATCTGCCTCCACCAAGACCACATCCGCCCCTGCTTCGTCGCGCAGCGCAGCCACAAATCCAGGCCGGACACCTGCCAGCTTCGCGCCCTCAGGCGTTTGTATGAGATCACCTGCGGCAACGACCAGGCGGCTTTGCGGCAGAGCTTCGCGCACGCGCCGGCACAGTTCAGATTCATCTGGAGAAACGATCAGCGGCTGCCCTCCGGCTGGAGGGTATATCTGGGTGGTCGTGGTGATCGCCACCTTGTATCCGGTGGCGACCAGTTCATCAGCCAGATGGAACAGGGCCGTTGTCTTGCCTCCTGCACCGGTGAAGGCGAGGAGATCGTGTTTGACTATGCGAAGAGCACGGCGCAGAGACACTGGCGCCATCCGATCAGCCCCGCATCCGCGCCCGCACCCCCGGCGAGGCTAAAACGGCCTCAAGCACGCCACCCCCCACCGCCAACGACTTGTCGGAGAGAGTGAAACAGTGCTCGCGCTGCGCCCGCGGGTCTATATCGCCGATCTTCAGCCCCGCCCACACGCTCAACCCTGCGTGGATCAGCCCGCGCACCACACCATCAAAGGGCGCCACCACCTCCTGCCCGGCGACTGCGGCCACGCGCTGCCCCTGCCGTACCCTGTCCCCGATCTGGCAAAACGTCTCCACGATGCCCTCGCACGGCGCCCGCAACACGCGGTCCGCCTCATAGCCCGCTACCGGCGCAGGCTTGCCCGTGTCCGCCTGTGCCGACCCGCTCCAGTACACCCGCCCCAGCCAATGGCCCCGGTTCGTCTCCACCACCGCGTGGCAATCCCGCCCGGCGACAAACCCCGGCCCCAAGGCGATCACCAGCGGTGCGTCGGTGATGCGCGTCCCGGTGTTGCGCTTGGCCATGATGGCATCCACCAGGACCAGTGGCGCCAGCGTCCTCAGGCAGGCGGCCTCAGCATCCACCAAGACAGGGATCTCCCCCTGCAAGGCCACCTCCAGCGCCTCTGTGGGGTCGGCGACACGCCGCGCCACAACGCCCTCTACACGGGTCCAACCGGCATAAACCGCCTCAGCGAAGGCCACCGCCCGGCGCACCACCAGCGGCTGAGGCAGTTCGGTCATCACCAGCGGGAAACCGGCCTGGTGCAGCCGGTAGGCCACACCCGTCGCCAGATCGCCCGCTCCCTTAATCACGATAAGCGCATGGGGAAAGGCGATGGGGGAGGGGAATTCGTCGGAAGGCATAGGAACCCATGAGGAACTCGGAGGAACTCAGGAGGCCCCTGGGTTCCTCCGTTTCTTTAACCCCGCCAGCACGCGATCCGGCGTCAGCGGGAAGCTATCAAACCAGACAGCGGTGGCATCGTGGACTGCGGCCACAATGGCCGCCGCCAGCGGCAAGAAGGGCATCTCGGCCATGCCGCGCACACCCCAGGGGCCGCGCGGGTCGGGATATTCCAAGATAACAGATCGCACCTCATCGGGGATGTCCAGCACGGTGGGGATGAGATAGGTGCTGAGATAAGGGTTGAGGATGCGCCCCTCGCGCACCACCAGGTTCTCCATCAGCGCATAGCCCTGCGCCTGCACCACGCCGCCCTCAATCTGCCCCTCAATCAGTTGGGGGTTCACCGCCCGGCCCACATCGTGAGCGGACACGACCCGCACCAGGCGCACATGCCCGGTCTCCATGTCCACCTCCACCTCGGCCACCTGGGCCACGTAGCCATAGGCGAAATTAGGGTGCTCGGAGGCGCCGGTTTCCGGGTCAAACGGCGTGGTCGCCGGCGGGCGATAGACATAGGTGGCGACCGCCGGGCGCTCCTCATCGCGCCACTTCCGCAGCGCCTCCTCTATAGCCCCGCGCAGGGCGTTGCCCGCCATAAACGTCATGCGCGAGGCCGAGGCACTGCCCGCATCGCCCGTCTCGGCGGTGTCCGAGGCGATCAGCTTCACCCGCTCCACCGGCACACCGGCGGCCTCCGCCGCCATCTGCACGATCACCGTGTGCGCCCCCTGGCCGACATCCGCCCCCGCGTGGCGCACCACCACCTGCTCAATCTCGGCCCCTCCATGCAACTCCACCGTCGCCCAGCAGCGCTCCGGGAAGCCAAAACTGAAGCCCACATTCTTGAAGCCGCAGGCGAACCCTCTGCCCTTTACTACCGTTCCCCTCCCCCGTCCATCGTCCGTCGTCTGTTGTCCGTCGTCCGTCGTCCATCCCACTTCAGCCGCCTTCTCCACCACCTGCTCAATCGTCACCCCCGGCGGGAACGGCGCCCCAATGGAAGCCAGGCTGCCTTCCCGCAGCAGATTGCGCCGCCGTAACTCCACCGGGTCCATGTGCAGCACCTCGGCCAGCTTGTTCACCTGCATCTCCGCTGCAAACAGCCCCTGTGGCCCGCCGAACCCCCGAAAGGCGCCGGTGGGAATGTTGTTCGTGTAAACCGCATACGTGTCCACCTTGATATGGGGGATCTCATAGGGGCCGGTGCACATCAACGTGGTATTGCCCAGCACCTTGGTGGAGGTATACGCATAGGCCCCCGCGTCGGCGATGGCCTCCACCTCGGCGGCGACGATCTTGCCGTCGCGGGTCGCCCCCCAGCGCGTGCGGAAGGTCATGGGGTGGCGCTTGTGGTGGCCGATGATGGATTCCTCGCGGCTCCAGATGATCTTGACCGGGCGGCGCAACTTCCACGCTGCCAGCGCCAGCACGATCTGCACCGACATATCCTCGCGCCCACCGAAGGCCCCCCCAATCGCCGGGTAGATCACCCGAACCTGATCCAGCGGCAGGTCAAGCGCATGGGCGATCTGCTGTTGATCCTCATGGGTCCACTGCCCTGCTACAACGACCGTCACCCGCCCGGCCTCATCTATGTAGGCCAGCCCGGCCTCCGGCTGGAGATAGGCATGCTCCTGGTAGGGCGTGTGGTATGTCCCCTCCACGATCACATCCGCCTGGGCGAACCCCGCTTCAATGTCCCCTTTGCGGATGCGGTAATGCTTGAGGATGTTCGTCCCCAATTCGGGGTGCACTAACGGCGCGCCCGGCTGCATCGCCGCGATAGGGTCCGTCACCAACGGCAAGTCCTCGTACTCCACCTCAATCAAATCGCGCCCGATCGCCGCCGCCTTCTCGGTTTCCGCGATGACCAGCGCCACCTGATCGCCGATAAAGCGCACGATGTCCGCGCCCTCTTTGCGGCTGCCAGGGCCACACAGCACCGGTTGGTCGTTGGTGATCAGCCCATATTCATTGACGGGCACGTCCTTCGCCGTGAGCACGGCGACGACGCCAGGGACCGCCTCGGCGCGGGACGTGTCCAGGCGGCGGATGCGGGCGTGGGGGCGGCCCGCGAACAGAATCTTCATGTGCAGCATCCCCGGCATACCGATATCGCCGGGGAAAAGAGCTTCGCCGGTGACCTTGGCGCGCGCGTCAATGCGCGGCAAACTAAGGCCGAGTGCCATCTGTCCTCGCTCCACGCACGAGGGACACGCCGAACAGGACCATCAGGTGCAGGATCAGCAAGAGAGCCAGCGATCCCACCACCACCAGCAGCGTATCCGGCACCTCGTTGCCCACCTGCAACACCTGCCGAAACCCCACCCGACTGTCAATCAGGGTATACAGGCCATAGGCAATTGCTGCCAGAGCAACGAAGTAAATAACCCCCAGGCAGGCACGGCGTGCCGGGTCCGGCTTCTTCACCGGGGGCCGATATGCAGGCCGATAAGCCATGAGCGCCTCCTTTAAGTCACCAGGATAGAGAGTTTCTACAGTTCCTATGCCTCTACCTGCGCGGCCCGCTCAATCGCCGCCAGGATTTTATAGTAGCCGGTGCAGCGGCACAGATTGCCCGTGATGCTTTGGGCGATCTCCCAGCGCGATGGCCGGGGCCGTTCGGCCAGGAGCATGGCCCCGGCCATAATAAAGCCGGGCGTGCAATAACCGCACTGCACCGCGCCCTCTTCAATGAACGCCTGCTGGACCGGGTGCAAGTTTCCGTCCTGCGCCAGCCCCTCAATCGTCACGATCTCGGCGCCATGTGCCCGTGGCGCCGCCACCATGCAGGCCATCACCGCCATCCCGTCCAGGAACACCGTGCACGCGCCGCATTCGCCTTCGGCACAGCCCTCCTTCGTGCCGGTCAGGCCCACGTCCTCGCGCAGCATTCTAAGCAGCGTCTTGTCGTTGGCCCCGCGGATCGTATACGTCTGCCCGTTGATGCGGGTCACAATGGCCTCGTCGCCGTCCACCCGGTGCGTCGCCAGCGGGCCAGGCCCTGTTGGGAAACGCCCCTCTGTATGGCCCCAGAGCATGACCGGACGGTCGGGCCAATCCGCGCGCTCCGCTCCATCACGCAGCGCCCGCAGCGCCCGTTCGGTGGTCACACGCACCATCTCGCGGCGGTACTCCGCCGTGGCGCGCACATCGTCAATCGGGCGCGCAGCCCGTAGCGCCAGTTCTCCGGCCCGCTTGATCGCCGCTTCGTCCAGCGTCTTCCCGGCCAGCCAGGCTTCGGCCTCGTGCGCCCGCACGATCGTCGGCGCGACGCTGCCGTAGGCCAGCCGCGCCCGCCGCACCACCGGGCCGTCCAACTCCACCACAGCGGCGATGTTCACCACGGAGATCGCCTGTGCCCGGCGCAGCGCCACCTTGATGAACGTGCCGCGTTCATTCGGCCTGAGCGCGGGGAAGGCGATGTCCACCAGCATCTCGTCCTCAGCCATGGCCGTCTGACGCACGCCCAGGAAGAATTCGGGGAAAGTCAGCGTGCGGCGCCCGCGCACGCTGGCCAACGTCACCGTCGCGTCCATGGCCCACAGCGGCGTGATGGTGTCATTGGCCGGTGACGCAGTGATCAGGTTGCCGGCGACCGTGCCGCGATTGCGGATTTGCGGCGCGCCGACCTCCCAGCAGGCCCGCGCCAGGGGGAACGCCCGCTCAACGATGAGCGGCGAGCCGACAACCCGGTTGTGCGTCACCAGCGGGCCAAGATGGATCCAGCTGTTCGCATCCAGCGTGATCGCGTCCAGGCCGGGGATGCGTGTGATGTCAATCAGGGCCGACGCCTGGCGGACCTTGCGTTCCAGTTCAATCAGGATGTCCGTCCCGCCGGCGATAATGCGCGCCTCTCTCCCATAGCGCGCCAACAGTTCCAGGACCTCATCTATTGACCGGGGTGTGTAGTAGGTTTCCCACATATCTCAGTCCATCATTTTCATCGGTTCGCCCGACCCGCCCCGCCGCAGCATGATGATCTCGCCCAGGATGCTGACCGCGATCTCCTCCGGCGTCTCAGCGTTCAACTCCAGGCCAATTGGCCCATGCACCCGCGCCAGCTTCTCCTCCGGCACGCCCTCATCGCGTAATGCCTTAAACACCTCCTGCACGCGCCGTTTGCTCCCGATGACGCCAATATAAGCGACCGGCGCATCCAGCACCAGCCGCAGCAAGGCCACATCCAGCGGATAGGAGCGGGTCACCGCAACAATATACGTATGGGGCGTGAACTGCACCGCCTGGAGAGCCTGATCCAGCGGGCCGGTCAGGTGCATATCCGCTTGGGGGATGGCCTCTGGTGCAGCATAGTCGGGCCGGTCGTCATAGATGACTATGCGAAAACCAAGCCACTTGCCCAGAAAGGCCACCGCCCGCCCCACATGTCCTGCCCCCACGACCAGCAACGTCGGCGGCGGTACCAGCGGATCAATAAACATCGCCACCTCGCCGCCGCAAACCCCCGGATCGCCTTCCTTCGGATTCACCAGCGTATAGTCCACCAGCCTGGGCCGCCCTTCCTTTAGCGCTGCCAGGGCCTCTGCAATAGCCCGCGCCTCCATCTCCCCACCACCGACGCTGCCCAGGATCGCGCCGTCCGGGTAAACCAGCATCTTTGAGCCCTCGTGCCGCGGCACTGAGCCACGCGCCCGCACCACCGTCACCAGCGCGACGGGCTGCTCCTTATGCTGGGCTTCCACAATGGCTTCAAAGATGGCTTCCATCCTTCCTTAACGTCTGCAGCGCCCGCCACACCCGCTCCGGCGTCGCCGGGAGCTCGCGCACCCAGACCCCAACCGCATCGTAGATGGCGTTGACCACTGCCGGCGCTACCCCATCCATAGGGATCTCCGCTACGGCTTTCACGCCAAAGGGATGCGACGGCTCATACGTCTCCACAAAAATGGTGACGAGTTCGGGCATCTCGTCCGCCTGAAAGATCTTATAATCGCCAAAGCGCGTCGTCAATAGCCGCCCTCGCCTATCGTAGCACATCTCCTCACACAGGGCGTAGCCCAACGCCTGCGTCATCCCGCCCTCCACCTGCCCCGAAGCCGTCGCCGGGTTCACAATCACCCCTGCATCCACAGCCATCACCAGCTTCTCGGCCCGGACTTCGCCCGTCTCGGTGTCCACCACGACCTGGGCGAACTGGGCGGCGAAGGGCGGCGGCGACTCCGGCGACACATACGACGCCACCGCCATGATCTGATGCTGGTCCGCGTGATGCAACGATTCCAGCGCGACCTCCTCCAGCGTCACGTGGCGCCCATCCGGCGCCCAGGCGGCCCGATCGCGCAACACCAACACCGAAGGAGCCACCGGGCTGCCGCGCTGGCCCAACATCCGCGCCGCTACCGCTTTGATCTGCTCGGCCACCTGCTGCGCCGCCCGCACTACCGCCGCCCCGGAGATATACGTTGTGGACGAGGCATACGCGCCTTTATCAAAAGGCGTGAAGTCGGTATCCGAGGAATAGGTAACGATGTCCTCCACCGGGCAGCCCAACACCTCGGCGGCCATCTGCGCCAGCACCGTATCCGACCCCGTGCCCAGGTCGGTCGCGCCCACGAGCAGGTTGAACGAGCCATCGTCGTTGATCTTGATGCTCGCCGCGCCCATGTCCAGATAGGGGATAGCCGTGCCCTGCATGACGCAGGCGACGCCCAGCCCACGCCGTAAATGAGGCGCGCCAGGGACCGTGCGCCAATCGTCCCGCGCCATGCGCTCATGCCAGTTGATCGCGGCTGCGCCCTGCGCCACACAGTCGGCCAAGGCGCATGTCTTAATGATCTCCGGCCTCGGCTCGCGCCCCTCACTCCAGGCCCGCGACAGCGGATGCTCATCGCCCGCCTTGACCGCGTTCTTCAGGCGGAATTCCAGTGGGTCCATCCCCAGTTCGCGGGCGATCCACTCCATATGCGGCTCCACTGCGGCGAAGCCCTGCGGCACGCCATAACCGCGAAATGCGCCTGGCGGCGGCAGGTTGGTATAGACAATGTCGGCATGGAATTTGATGTTCGGCGCTTTATACAGCGCCATCGCCTTGTGGCCGGTGTTGCCCGCCACCGTCATGGCGTGCGTGCCGTAGGCCCCCGTGTTGGAGAGCACCCGCATCTCATTGGCCACAAGCGTGCCATCGGCTTTGACGCCCGTGCGCATGGTGATGATCATGGGGTGGCGCGAACGGCTGGCGATGAACTCCTCTTCGCGCGTGTACTCCAGCCGCACCGGCCTGCCGGTGACGATCGTCAAATGGGCGCAGATGTCCTCAATCAGCACCTCTTGCTTGCTGCCGAAACCGCCGCCAATGCGCGGCTTGATCACGCGAATACGCTTGGGCGACAGCCCCAGTACCGGTGCCAGGATACGGCGAACATGAAAGGGGACCTGCGTGCTGGTGCGGATCACCAGCCGGTCATCCTCATCCCAATAGGTGATGCACACATGCGTCTCAATAGGCGTCTGCTGCACCTGGGGGACACGATACGTTTGCTCAAAGACGTAATCCGCCTGCTTCAGCCCCTCTTCCACATCCCCAACCTCAAATTCAACCACCGCTGCCAGATTGCGGCGCTTATCGGCGATGTTGTACGACTCCGGTTCATCATGGATGACCGGCGCGCCCGGCTTCATGGCCTCCTCCGGGTCCAGGATCGCGGGCAACTCCTCGTACGCCACCTCAATCAGCTTGAGCGCCTGCTCGGCGATCTCCGGCGTCTCTGCCGCCACCGCCGCCACCCGGTCGCCGACGAAGCGCACCTTGCGATCCAGGCTGAAAGTGTCAATCGGGCCGGGGATCGGGTCAGATTGGCCTGCGGTGGTGAAGACCACACGGGGCAGGTCCTGGTGCGTCAACACAGCGTGGACGCCGGGCAAGGCACGGGCGCGGCTGGCATCAATGCGCGCGATGCGGGCGTGGGCGTGAGGCGATAAGAGCAGCTTCGCATGGAGCATCCCCCGCAATTCCATATCGTCGGTGAAGGCCGGCTTGCCCTGGACCAGCTTGAGCGCGTCCACCTTCTTCTCCGGCTTGCCCACGACCTTGAACGGTTCGGCCTCTGGCGCCACAACCACCGTCGGGAGGGGCGTGAGGCGGGTCCCCGTTTTTAGACCTGCGAGGTCTCGGAGACCTCGCAGGTCTCCAGGCTCCTCCGGCGGCGGAGGGGGTGGGCCGAAGACACCGGTGGCTGGCAACATCAACTCACCCCCTTCAATCGGGGGCACAGCCTCGCCGCGCATGATCGCCGCCGCACGCAGCACCGCCTGCACCGGCTTGAGATACCCGGTGCAGCGACACAGCACACCGGAGAGCGCGTCGCGCACCTCGGCCTCTGTGGGGGCCGGGTTGCGGTCAAGGAGCGCTTTCGCGGCCAGGATCATCGCCGGGGTGCAGAAGCCGCACTGGACCGCGCCGGTGGCTACGAATGCCTCTTGTAACGGATGCAGGGGCGCGCTCCCGCGCCAGCCGCGCCCCTGCTCACCCGCGATGCCTTCAATGGTCGTGATCTCATGCCCCTCGGCCTGCGCAGCCAGCATGACGCAACTGTTGCGCGGTTGGCCATCCACCAGGACGGTGCACGCGCCGCACTCGCCGGTCTCGCAGCCATGCTTGACGCCGAAATAGCCCAGGCCGCGCAGGGCGTCCAGCAGACGCCGATAAGGTGGCAGGGCCAGCCGATGCACGTGGCCATTTACCCTCAACGTGACTTCCATCGCCTATGCCTCCGAAGGGCATCCACAAAAGATGCCTCTACCCCGCCGTTGCTGCCATCTCCGCCGCCGCGATCAGGGCGCGCCGGGCCAGGACACCGGCCATTGCCCGGCGATACTCCGCGCTGCCCCGGTAATCCGCTGGCGGTGAGACGCTGCTCACAACGGCCTGCGCCGCTGCAGTAAGCACATCCTCATCCAGTGCCTTCCCAGCGATCATGGCCTCAACCTGGCGCAATCGGATGGGGCGCCCGGCCACGCCACCCAAAGCCAGAACGGGCGCCTGGCAACGCCCATCCACCAGCCTCAGCCGCGCGGCCGCGCACACAATCGGCCTGTCTCGCGGCGTCCGCCCCACACGGGCCAGGGCCGCCGCTGTGCCCGCGCCGCCCAGAGGCAACGCGACCTCGGCGATCAGCGCTCCATCTGCCAGGCGCTGCTCCCGGCCCTCCAGGAAATCATCCAGGGGGAGGCGCTGCTGTTCCGGCGCGTACAAGATGACCTCTGCTTCCAGCGCCAGCAAGGCGACCGCAAGCGGGTCCTCCGGCTCCGCGGTCGCCAGCGTCCCCCCCAACGTCGCCGCCAGCCGCAGATTGCGCCCGGCCTCCAGCCACGCCGCCTGCGGCAAAATGCCCCATGCCGCGTTGCCCAACTCCGGCGCGTCCACCAGTGCCTGCAACGGCGTCATCGCGCCAATGCGCACCTCTTTAGTGCCAACCCGAATGTAGGCCAGGTCCAGGCCCGACAGATCAACAACAGCGCCGATATCCGGCCCACCTGCAGCCACAAGCGCCGTCCCACCCGCCAGCGCCGCAATTCTCCCCTCTTTCGCAGGGGAGGGGCCGGGGGTGAGGGCTGTCACAGCCTCCTCAACCGTTTTGGGGCGATAGACCTGTTGAAGGTGAATCAGAGCCATTGTAGCCCTCAGCAAAGGTATCAATCATTAACTGGACATCCCCCAAGGGATACAAGATCGGGCAGGTGCAGCCGTGGGCGACGTACTCGCGCACTTTCGCTTTGGCCTCCTCCGGCGTGCCGCTCGCCGTGATACGCTCAACCAGGTCATCGGGCACGAGCCGCATGGCCTGGCGGATCTGCTCTTTCGTCGCCGGCCAGCCCAGTAGGCCTTGAATTTCAGCCACGGCCTCTGGCTTCACCCCGCTGGCCTGGGCAATATGGGGTTGCTGCGCCAGGTACTGCGTCAGCAGTTCCCGCGCCCCATCCAACGCCCGCTCACGGTCGTGGTCCACCGAGCACACCACGAGTTGCGGTCGGTCCAGATCGTCCAGCGAACGCCCGGCCCGCCTGGCCCCCCGTTCCAGGTGTTCCAGCGCGATGTCGTTGTACTCCGGCGGCACACAGTAGTTCAACAGCACGCCATCGGCGATCTCGCCCGCCAGCTCCATCATCTGCATACCGGTGGCGCCGATGTAGATGGGTACGTTGCGCGGCTCCCGCCGCCCATGCACCACATCCAATTCAATGCCGGTCACATGGACAAATTCGCCGTGGAAGGTGACCCGCTTCATGGCCAGCAGGTCGCGCACCACGCTGACCACCTCGCGCATGGCCTTGAGCGGCTTCGTGCGGGCGATGCCCACATTCGCAGCCAGCGGGTCCCACCAAGCGCCGATGCCGCAGATGATCCGGTTCGGCGCCAGGTCATCCAGCGTGAGGAAGGTGGCCGCCAGAAGCGCCGCATGGCGCGTCCAGTTGTTGACCACGCCGGAGCCGACCTTGATGCGCTCGGTGACCGCTGCATAGGCCGCCATTGGCACAATCGCGTCGCGCACCAGGCGCGATTCGGCCTGCCACACCGCTTCAAACCCGCGCGACTCGGCATATTGGGCGTAGCGCATCCCATCGCGAATAGCATGCGCGTCCTGTAGATACAAAGCCACCCGATCTCGGCTCATAGGCCCCTCCTTCCCTGCCGCACGAATTGCGCCGGATAACATATCCTACACTGAACAGGGATGCGGGGCAAATGCCACCTTGTTATAATTAGGCCGGTAGAACCGTTAAGGAGGTGTGCTCAAAGGATGGCACAGATAACGACGGGAGAAAGTGACAACAAAGTCAAAATAGATGAAGCCCTGGAGCAGTTCCTGCAGCGGGGCGGCATGTATGCTTACCTGGCCACCAACGGTCGCGATGGCTACCCCCATGTGGTGCCGATCTGGTATCTATACGAAGATGGGCGCTTCTACTTCACCACGCAGACCGAGCGCCAGAAGTTTAAGAACATTGAGCGGGATAACCGCGTCACCGTATGCATCGCCAAGCCGGAGGAGTACCGAATCCTCATGATCAAAGGCCGCATCCAACCGCTGCGCGAGGAGATTGAGACGTGGGTACGGCGCCTGGCCGAACGCTACCACCCACCGGAACGCGTTGAGTCGGTGGTCCAGCGGCTGATGACGCCCACCCGGATCAATCTGGTTCTCCAGCCGGAGAAGATCATCAAAACAGGCAGCGGTTGGGCAGGGGCGTGATAATTCGCCCCCCTGCGCATCCTGGAGAAGCTTGGCGTTCACAGCGCAGCATTAACACCAACCAAGCGACCCATCGCGCCCGATACTATGTGGTCAGCGGAGGTGCCTGGTACGGCCCGTTTGTCATAGATCAAGCAGCCTGGCCTGGTCAGTGGATACCAATTGGCACCTTTAACTGCAGTTCGCCCAGTCTCTACCTTATATGATGACACAGATGATGGCACATCGAAACTAGTACTTTGTCAATCGTGAATATTTGGATACAGACGCTTCAGCCTGGTGCGGGCATCTGCGGTGGTGAAGTGCCATTCTACCCGAACGGCTTTCTGGTTCCGCTCGTCCGCCCACACCTGCACCTCCCGACGGAGGGTCTCCTCGTCTGGAATCCGCCGTTTCAAGCATGTCCGGACTAATGCGCTCAGCTCAATTTCCGCCATATTCAGCCAACTCCCGTGCTTGGGAGTGTAATGGAACTCAAACCGTTCCCGCAGCCGGTGGGCTTCAGCAGGATCAAAGGCCTCATAGAACGACGCCGGCCCATGCGTGTTGAGATTATCCATTACCACCACAATGACTCCGGCATCCGGGTAGCATTCATCCGCCAAATAACGCATGGCTTCGGCCCAATCCTCCCGGGTGCGGTGTCCGTTAATCCAAACATACCGCTTGCCCGCCAGAGGCTCAAAAAACAAGAAGATATTGCTGATCCCCTTTCGTTCATATTCATAATCCTCCCGGCGGGGTTGGCCCGGCTCCATGGGGAGGGGCGGGCACACCTCCAGCAAAAGTTGGTAGGGCATTTCGTCCATACAGACCACCGGCCGCTGGGGATCATACGGCCGTTCATAAACATCTAAAACCTCCTCCATTTGGGCCACAAAGGCGGCGTTGGCCTGAGGAGGGATACAAAACCTTCTTTTCAGCCAGGGCCTCAGTTCGTTTTTTTAACACCCGACGGATGGTTTCGTGGGAAACCCGTTCTGCGTAACCGGCTTCTATAAACCGATCCCGCAGCAAGCGCAGGCTCCAACGCTCGTGCCCTTCCGGAGGTGAACTGCAAGCCAGGGCGATAATGGAACTTGTAAGTTCCTAAAAATGGAACTTTTTGCCTTGACAGGGGATACAAAAGTATGCTAGAGTGTTGATGCCTATACAGGTCTCAACGCAGTGTGTCAGGAGGGCGCCTTGCACCGCTATCTCTTGAAAGAGGCTTCCATGCAGCGGTCATCGTTGTTCCGGTTGGTCCTGCGTTTAGTTCTGGCCGTTCAACTCTTTATAACCCAACTGGGTCCGATCCAGGCAGCATCACCTGCTGCACCCCCTGCCGTGCCGCCTGACCGTCCACCCAGTCAGGGCCCCGGCGGGACCAGCACGCCAGAGCCTGATCCGACAGAGATGCCTGTGCCCACTGAGACGCCTACGCCCTCGCCGACCCCACCGCTGCCCAGCGTAGGGCCCTCTGATATACTCTTCCAGGTGGTTGCCGCCTCCCCAGCACAACCGGCCATAGGATCAACGCTGACGTATACGGTGCATATCACCAATACTACCCAACTCACTGCGACTGGGCTGCTTTTAGAGGGTCGTCTACCGCAGGAACTAATCTACCTACCTATGGCATCGCATCTGCCGCAGTATAACTTACGCACCCACCGCATAAGCTACAGCCTGCCTGACCTGGCGCCTTCAGCAGCCCTGGCCGTGCAGTTTCGGGCACAGGTCAACGAAGTCACGCCGGATCGCTATTTGACCACGACGTTATCGCTAAGTAGCCCGGGGTGGGCTGATCCCCTCGTCGCCGCCGCCAGTGTGCCACTTGCGTCCCCGCCGACAACGGAGGCCCTGATCAGCCCTGAGGCGGGCGGGAGCCTCACTTCCGGTGATAGCCGCATTCAGGTGACCTTCCCCAGTGATGCTGTCACAAGCACGGTCAGGGCCAATGTTACAACTGGCCTCAACCGCCCTTATGACAGTATGCTGCGCGTCTTTGCGCTTACCGCCCAGCGGACCACGGCAGCTCAGGAGCCCGTCGAGCGCTTCAACCGTCCTCTCACGGTCACCGTCAGCTACACCACGACGGAGATCCATGGTGCGCCGGAGGAGACATTGCATCTCTCCTGGTACAATCCCATCAGCCGGACGTGGCAGGCACTGCCCAGCCGGGTGTATACATTGACGCACCAGGTCGTGGCGACAACGACGCATTTCAGTGCCTTCGGGCTGGAAAGCAACCCCAGTGTCGTCATGCCAGCGACGATCAAATCCTTCCAGACCGATCTGTTTTCCGGGGCGGCGGCGTTCCAATATCCGTTGGACGTTCCTGCCGGGGCAGCAGGGATGAAGCCCAACCTGCTATTGATCTACAACAGCGCAGCCGTGAATGCACCTTCTGGTCCTGAGATAGACACCGGTGGTTGGCTTGGGCAGGGCTGGAGCCTGGACTTAGGCTACATCAGTTACAATGAGGAGCGCAACGAATATTCGCTTACACTGAACGGCAGCAGCGGTAAGCTGGTGCAAGAGGGCAACACCAATCGCTGGCATCTGCAGAAGGAGATGTATTGGAAGATTGAAACCGTACAAGATAATTTTGGACAAAATTATCCATATCCCTTTTGGCGCGTCACAGCTCAAGATGGAACTATTTACACCTTCGGCACTATACTGAGTGATTGGGATCGGCGCAGTCTTCTGTACCGCATAGATGGTGATGATGGTTGTAGATACATCCCGCTCAAGTGGTACCTGGATTCCATTCAGGATACAAACGGTAATCGCATTGAGATTGAGTATCGGTCAACAAACATATATTATGGTAATCTTGACAGGTGGTGCTCACAGTTTGGAAGGAGAGGGGCCTTCCCGCGCGAGACCTACCCCCACCACATCCGATACACGACTAACCCCAGCCAGGGCGACAATACCGTAGACTACCAGATAACCTTCAGCTTGCGTGACCGACCCTGGCACACTTATGCTGGCCGCTCTCAATGGCCCTGGGATGGCGTATGGGAGATGAAGCTGCTGGATGCCATTACCGTTACGACCGGTATAGGCAACGTCATCCACTGGTATAAGTTCACCTATAATTACGAGCTCTTTTCCCTCGCCAGCCTCCAGGAATATGGTAACGGAAGTGTTGCTTTACCGGCATTACAGTTCACTTATATTAATCCAGGATATCATCAAGATGCGGACAATAGCCAGGTATGCAATCCTACATGCGAATGGCCCGGTGGCGGCCGGGCATTCCTGCGGCAGGCCACCAATGGCTATGGTGGCAAGGTCACTTATGACTATCGCCTCTGGTGCCCGCTGGATGGACCGCGTGACAATCCGACCTCAGCCGATCTTGACCCGGCCAGTCCGGGGCACTTGCGTGAGCTAGGCTGGTGCCGCCAGCGGGTGTGGCGGATGACGCTCTCCGGTGGCATGCCCAGCGCCGCGCCGGACCAAGTGACCGAGTACACCTATTTCGACGGCGTCAATGATAAGGATCCGGAGTACCGTGACTTCATCGGCTTCCAAGTGGTAACTGCCACTGTGACCGGCGCTCTACCTTCGCATAGCGTTCATCATTTCCGCATCACAGGCACAAACGGTGGCCCCTATGGGGCCGGTAATAACCCCAAGCGCGAAGACCAGTTCCACGGGTTAGAGGACTGGACCAAGCAGTATCAGGGCCTATCCAATGCGCCAACGGACTTGATGGCCGTGACGCTGATCACATACACCGCCATGACCGATGGCCTGCCGGCTGGCGTTAAATTCGTGGCCAAGATGCGCGAGGATCGGTTCAACTACGATGGACAGGCGACGCCCCGCCGTACGGCAAGTGAGTACCTGTACGATAGCTATGGCAACATCAAGCGTGAGTATCGCTATGGCCTGGTAGACCCGAATACCGGCGCAGACATCGGCAATGACGCCATGACGATGCATTGGGGCTATTATCCAAATACGACCACCTGGATCATCGGTCTGAGGGCCTGGGAGAACGTGTTTGCTGGGATTGTACCGGAGAACGACGACCTGCCCAGCCTGACGACTCAGACGATCAACTACTACGATAATGCTGCCAGCTACACCACGCCGCCAGTCCGGGGTCGCTTAACGCGGGTCGATCGGGGACTTAGAACACTTATCTCCACGACCCGCTATCAATACGACAACTACGGCAACCAGGCCCAGGCGAGCGATCCCAACGGCCACACAACGACGACGGTCTATCTATCCGATCACATCCGGGTGGAGCGAGTCACGAATGCGCTCAACCAATCGGTGGTGTATGGCTACGGCAACCCCAACTATCCTTACCTGCCCACGAGTGAGACGGATGCGAATAGCCAGATAACCACCTATACCTATGACAGCTTGGGCCGGTTGATCGAGGTGCGCCGCCCAGGTCTGGGCAACGATCCGGCGGTCATCTATGCTTACGCCACGCCGACCTTTTCGGGCGGCAATCTGGACCGGCCAGCCTATCTACAAACCCGGCGACGCGATGATGCCAACACCAGCGTGGCCACGTATCTGGAGTCGTGGCAGTATTACGATGGATTGGGGCAACTTCTCCAGAGCCAGACGGAGGTGACTAACGGCGAGCGCAGCGTGAGTGACACGGCTTACAACAGCCTCGGCCTGACCTTCAAGCAATCACTGCCCTATACCCAACCCTTGTCCGGCTCCACCTATCACACCCCAACCTGGAACCGCGGCTACACGCTCACCGAATACGATGCCCTGGGCCGCCCGGTGGCGGTCACCGGCCCGGATGGCGCGATTACACACACCTACTATCGCCAGGAGAAGACGGCGGTGCTTGACGCCAACGGCCACCTGAAGATGCAACTCACCGACGCCTATGGCCGGTTGGTTGAGGTGCGCGAGTACAGCGGCGTATACAGCCATCCTATCAATTGGAGCAGTTTGGAGAACCCGTCGCTATATCACAAAACACTCTACGCCTACGACATCCTGGGCAATTTGACTACTGTGACTGACACCCTCGGCTACGTTACAACCATGACCTACGATGCGCTGGGTCGCAAGACCGCGATGAGCGACCCCGACATGGGCACGTGGACCTATGTGTACGATCCAGCGGGCAACCTGGTGCGGCAGGTGGATGGGCGCGGCCTGCTGCTCAGTTTCGCCTACGACCCACTCAACCGACTGGTGCGTAAGTTCCACGGCCGGGAGGCGGAATGGCCACCAAGGCAGCAAGGCTCCAACGGGATAGACCGCAAGCTTGGTGCATCACGTGAGTACGTGCTCGGCCAGGGTTGGGGTGGAACGAACGGCGACTACGCAGAGTATGACCTGCGTCTGGCGCCAGCGGGCAATCTGAAGCTACACCTGGTCTACGCGAACGGGACAAGCAGCGCGCACACGGTCTATGTGCGCATCAATGGCATGGATCAGGGCGCGCTCACGCTGCCGCCGACGGGCGGTTGGGGCGAGCAGCCGGCCCATTTCCAGGAAGTCAGCCTGAGCCTGCAGAATGTGTCCAGCGGCGACATCACACTGCGCTTTGAAGTGCGCGCTAACGGCCAGAACACCAACCTGGACTACTTCTACTTCAGTGATGCCTACACCAACCGCATCACCTACACCTACGATGCCTACGATCCGGCTAACGGGCAGTATGGGCGCGGGCGACGTACAGGCATGACCGACCTGTCGGGCAGCGCGACCTGGGCCTACGATGTACGCGGCAACCTGACGCGCGAGACGAAGACGATCACCGGCCAGGGCGTGTTCACGATGGACTACGCCTACGACGCGATGGACCGGGTGAAGCGCCTGACCTACCCGACAGGGGAGGTGGTGACGAACGTCTATGACACCGGTGGGCGCCCCCAGAGCATCAGCAATAGCATTGGCCTGAGTTATGCCAGCAACGCGACCTACACCTGGCACGGCCAGGTCCGTGGTTGGGACCTGGGCAATGGGCTGAAGGTGCGCTACGGCTACTACCTGAACAACATCGCCAACTCTGGCGACGACGCGATAAGCGGGCCGTTCAGCGGGCGACTGTGGAATCTGACACTGAAGGCGAGCAATGGGACGACGGTGTTGCGGCAGCTCAAGTATGGTTACGACCCGGTGGGCAACATCCGCACCCTCACCGACACGCAGGAGGCCGTGCCGCAGGTGAACTTCACTTACGACGCGCTTGATCGGCTGGTAGGCGCGAGCGGCACGTACAGCCATAATGCGACGTACGATGCTACTGGCAACATTTCAACGTTTAATGGCCGGGTGTACGATTACAGCAGCACCCAGCCCCATGCCGTGCGCCGCGTGCATGGCAGCGGTGGCGTGGTGCGGCAGGTCAAGATACACGCCTGTGGCTATACCGGCGGTGGCTACAATTTTCCGGAGTTCCAACTGTGGGTCAACGGCCAACCGACCGGTCCGCCCTGGCCGATCGGCGCCCCCTGTCAGGACCATACAAGGAATGTTGTCTTAAGCGGCAATGATGTATTCGACCTTGTCTTCCTTAACGAGGGAGAAGGTCGGTATATTGACGTGGGGTACATCGAGGTTGAGACAGATACCGACACCATGCGGAGGGTAACGTCTGACGGCGGGGCGATGATCTATGATCGGGGCGCAGGGAGCGCCGCCTTCGATGGACAGGATGTCATCCCAGGCCAGCGAGAGATGAGATACAGCGGGGCGCTGCGCTTCGTTGTTGGGGCGAACGCCTACGCCGCCGGGTACGACGAGAACGGCAACCAGACCAGCCGCATACGGGATGGCGCGGCCTGGCTGCAGCGCTACGACGCGGAGAACCGGCTGGTGAGCGTCACCAACCTTGCCACCCACGCCGTCACCCGCTTCGTGTACGACGGCGATGGGCAGCGCGTCCTCCAGGTCACCGCCTCCGACACCACCGTCTACATCGGTCAATACTACGAGCGCACCACGCCCAACGGCCCAGGCGACACCGGCGGCGCACTGGAACTGAGCCAAGCCAGCTATGGCCCCGGCCAGAACGTCGCCTTCAGCGTCAGCGCCTGCGAGGACTACGCCACCGCCCTCCCCTGGCAACTCTACATCCTCCCCGCCACCGGCGCGATTAGCGAGACCTTGCTGTACAGCCCGGATAGCCCTGCCACCTGGGGCGAGCCCCTGTGCGGGGCAAGCTGGACTTGGGACCAGTCTCTAGGTAGCCCTGACCGGACCGCCCCACCCGGCGCCTATCGCCTCAAGGTGTATGCCCTGGATGGCTCGGTCTACAGCGCCGACTTCACCCTCTCTTCAACGCCCCACACCCCCACCCCGTCTGCCAGCCCCTCCCCCACCGCCACGCCCCCCCCACCACCCTGTCTCAGCGCCTGTCGCGTGGAGGCAGGGGATGCTATTGCAGGCACCATCTCTATCACGCTGACCAACACGGCGGCCTGGGCGGTGGACATCACACCGCTGCAGTGGCAGGTGGAGAGCGTGACGGGCGAGGCCAGCGGGGTCATCTATGGCCCTGTCCCGGTGGTGACGCAGACGACCACGCTCTCAGCGGGGGGTGTGCTCACCTGGACCTGGGACGGCCGCAGCAACACGGGTGGGGATGCGCCGGCGGGGCAGTACAAAGTGATGCTCCTTGAAGGGCCGGGGCAGCTTCAGACGGAGAGCATGGCTGGGGGGATGGCGCCCGAGGTGCAGGGGGGCAGCGAGACGACGTACTACTACCTAGGGCAGAATCGCGTCGCCCTGCGCCAGGGGGCAGTGGGGCAGTGGGGGCGGGCGACGGTGTATTACCTGCACAGCGACCACTTGAACAGCGTGAGCAGCGCGTGGGATGGAAGCAGGGGGTGGGTGGCCGAGCAGACCTTCTTTCCCTTTGGGGTGGTGCGCCGGGCCAGCGGGACGATGCCCACCAGCTATGGCTTCACCGGCCAACGACGCGATGCCGCCACCGACCTGATGTTCTATCAGGCCCGCTTCTACGACCCGCTGCTGGGCCGCTTCCTCAGCGCGGATAGCATCGTGCAGGCCGACGCTAAGAACCCCACACCCTACCTGCCCTTGACCGTCTCCTACGCCGAGCCCCGCCTCCTGCAGCAG